>Ga0315905_10000275_pt1 | contig 56022 bp, 57 predicted proteins | sample LakEriMetagenome_5_FD_203522 | JGI IMG/M metagenome (GOLD analysis project Ga0315905, IMG submission 203522) | Freshwater fungal communities from buoy surface, Lake Erie, Ohio, United States - Buoy 4 MA121 | ecosystem: Environmental > Aquatic > Freshwater > Lake | place: USA: Lake Erie, Ohio...
GACGATCTTCACCAGCGGCTGCTGCAAGTTCGGCAGAACGCGGACCTAAGATAAATCGACCGTTGAGATCGCGAGCTACAAGGCGATGAAATTCAAGAGCCACAGCTAGGCGGTGGGCTGTGGGGCGTGCGATACCAGTGGCGGCAACGAGCTCAGCTAGTGAATGGGGTCCAGATTCCAGAGTTGCAAGGATTCCTACGGCTTTATCTAATACGCCGACTCCGCTATTCTTCTTATCCACGGAGTGATATTAGCATCCCATCTAATGAGATGCAAAGTATTCAAGTTTAAAAGGAGCACACCAGCTGATGGCCAAGACGCTAGCCGAGAAGATTTGGGATGACCATATCGTTCGACAGGCCGAGGGAGAGCCAGATCTTCTCTACATCGATCTGCAGCTCGTGCACGAAGTAACAAGTGCGCAGGCATTCGATGGTTTGCGTCTTGCAGGTCGTAAGGTGCGCCGTCCTGACCTCACTATTGCAACAGAAGATCACAACACTCCGACCCTTGATATTTTAAAGCCGATTGCAGATCCTGTCTCCAAGCTTCAGATCGACACATTACGAAATAACGCAAAAGAGTTCGGCGTTCGCATCCACTCATTGGGAGACGCTGACCAAGGTGTTGTTCACGTTGTTGGGCCACAGCTTGGCATCACACAGCCAGGCATGACCATTGTCTGCGGTGATTCACACACATCAACTCATGGTGCATTTGGTGCGATTGCATTTGGTATTGGAACATCTGAGGTTGAGCATGTTCTTGCAACACAGACACTTCCTTCACGTCGTCCAAAGACAATGGCGATCAATGTTGAAGGAACTCTCAAGACTGGTGTTACTGCAAAAGACATCATCCTTGCCATCATCTCTCAAATTGGAACGGGTGGGGGACAGGGCTACATCATTGAATATCGCGGTTCAGCAATTCGCGAACTTTCAATGGAAGGCCGCATGACTGTCTGCAATATGTCTATTGAGGCAGGTGCTCGTGCCGGCCTTATCGCACCTGATCAAAAGACCTTTGATTACATTTTGGGTAAGCCACATGCGCCGGAAGATTTCGCAGCTGCGCAAAGCTATTGGGAAACACTCTTTACAGATAGTGATGCAAAGTTCGATCTTGAAATCACACTCGATGCCAACACTCTTGAGCCTTTCGTTACATGGGGAACTAACCCAGGACAGGGCTTACCGCTCAATGCTTCCGTTCCAAATCCTGCAGATATCAAGGATGCAGAGGAGCGAGGAGCTGCAGAGCGCGCACTGGAATACATGGGGCTGACAGCTGGCACACCACTGAAAAAAATAGCTATTGACACTGTTTTCTTAGGCTCCTGCACCAACGGTCGCATTGAAGATCTGCGCGCTGCAGCATCTGTGATTGAAGGCAAGAAGATTGCTCCCAAACTTCGCATGTTGGTAGTTCCTGGCTCTGAGCGCGTGCGCCAGCAGGCGATGAAGGAAGGCCTAGATAAGGTCTTCTTAGATTTCGGTGCTGAGTGGCGTAATGCTGGGTGTTCTATGTGTCTTGGTATGAACCCTGATCAGCTTGCTGTGGGAGAGCGTTCTGCATCCACATCGAATCGTAACTTTGAAGGTCGTCAAGGTAAGGGTGGGCGTACTCACCTGGTAAGCCCACTTGTTGCAGCAGCAACTGCTATCCGCGGCACACTGTCATCACCGGCAGATTTGTAAGAGGGGGATAAGAGACCATGGAAAAATTTATTAAGCACACAGGTACTGGAGTTCCTCTTCGTCGCAGCAATGTCGATACAGATCAGATCATCCCTGCCGTTTACTTAAAGCGCGTTACCCGCGATGGCTTTGAAGATGGCCTCTTCTCAGCATGGCGCAGCGATCCTGAATTTGTCCTGAATAAGGATGAATACAAGGGTGGAACAGTTCTGGTTGCTGGCCCTGAATTTGGTACAGGTTCATCTCGTGAGCATGCAGTGTGGGCGCTGCAGAACTATGGATTTAAGGCAGTGATTTCAAGCCGCTTTGCCGACATCTTCCGCGGTAATTCACTTAAGGGTGGGTTACTGACTGTCATCTTGCCTCAGGCGGCTGTGGAAGCTATCTGGCAGGCTGTTGAGGCAGATCCAACGACTGCTATTACTGTCGATCTCGATACGCGTACCGTTTCCTATAACGATGTCAGCGTGCCATTTGAACTCGATGACTACACCCGTTGGCGTTTGATGGAAGGTCTTGATGACATCGGATTAACCTTGAAACATACTGATTCCATCGATGCTTTTGAGGCTAAGCGAGCAAGTTACAAGCCAACAACACTTCCTATCCGCATTTAAGCGCTGAAAAACGAGCGTAAATCGCACCTTTTCGGTGTGGGGTGAGTGGAATGTGTAAAAGTCTCAACGAAAGAATGAGAGTTATTTACGCATAAAAAGTGGAGTTTTCGCAAAATATTTACTTGCGACACGCACGCGTCAATAACGCTCTCACCCTATAAATAGGTTTAAGTTTTACTCAGTTAGGCAAAAGCTTAATTATTTACGCGTAAACTTAAGGGGAATTGAATGAATAAGGCCCAGTTTATCGCTGCGTTGGCCCCACACTTCAACGGCAGCAAGAGAGAAGCTACACACGCTGTAGATATCGTTTTTGACACAATTACACGCAACATGTCAGCTGGAAACGATGTCATGATCAACGATTTCGGTAAGTTCAAGAAGGTCGATCGCAAGGCACGTATGGGACGTAACCCATTTACTGGCGAGACCATCAAGATCAAGGCTTCAAAGAAGGCTCGTTTTCTACCTGCGAAGGCTCTCAAGGAGATTGTTGCTGGCGATCGCAAGCTCGGTCCAGCACCAAAGCCAGAAGTAAAGGCTGCTCCAAAGCCAGTTGCAAAGAAGGCAGCTAAGAAGGCTCCTGCTAAGAAGAAGGCAGCTAAGAAGGCTCCTGCGAAGAAGAAGGTAGCTAAGAAGGCTCCTGCAAAGCGCAAGCCAGCTAAGAAGGCAGCAAAGAAGCGTTAATTCTTCTTTATTAAAACTGGGGTCGCACAATGTGCGGCCTCAGTTTTTTTATGGCTAGGATTTCATGCATGTCGCAGTTCAACGTTCGATACGAACCGCCATCTGGGTATCCGCTAGGTACCAACCTGACTTACAAAATCTGTTCAAATCTCATCATCCCAATCTTCAATCTCTTTATGAGCAGGGATTGGAAGGGCGCCGAGAATATTCCTTCTTCTGGCCGCGTAATCGTTGCGAGCAATCACATGTCCTATCTCGATGTCTTGGTCTTTACCCACTTTCTCTATCGCAATGGTCGTGCACCTCGTTACTTAGGTAAATCAGGAGTCTTTAAAGTTCCCATTATTGGCAAAATCATTCTTGCAGCGGGACAAGTTCCAGTTGAGCGCGAAACATCAGAGGCCAAGAAGGCTGTCGATCATGCAAAGATAATTCTGGAGCAGGGTCACATGCTCGGTGTGTATCCCGAAGGAACTCTCACTCGTGATCCGAATATGTGGCCGATGGTTGCAAAGACGGGATGTGCGCGCCTTGCGCTCTTGACCAATACCCCTGTTATTCCAATTGCCCAATGGGGATCTCAACTCGTTGTTCCTAATTACACAAAAAAACTCAACCTCTTTCCTCGCAAGACAATCATTATTCGAGCTGGTGCGCCAGTGGATTTATCGAAATGGTATGGAAAGAGCGAGGACCCACAAGCGCTTATTGAAGCAACCGCTGCAATCATGCGGGCGATTACAGATTTATTGGAAGAAATTCGTGGGGAGAGGCGACCTGAAGTAATCTTTGACCCTCACACATCAGATCTGCCGCGCACAGGAAACTTCAAAAAGAAGAGAGCATGAGCAAAGTAACGGTATTCGGAGCAGGCGCATGGGGCTCAACCATGGCGCAGGTTTTAAGCGATGCTGGCAATGATGTTCTTCTCTGGGGTCGAAGCCAGCAGGTCATTGATGAGATTAATTCATCGCACACCAATGCAAAGTATCTTTCATCTCACATTTTGCCATCTGCGATCACAGCAACAACAGATCTCTCTTCAGCTTTTGCATTCTCTGATATCTACGTGCTGGCAATTCCAGCCCAGCAGATTCGCGCCACATTGCAGGAGTGGAAGGGCAATTTCAGTAGCACCTGCACCATTGTCAGTACTCTCAAAGGTATTGAGATTAGCTCCCAAAAGCGCATGACAGAAGTTATTGAAGATGTATTGGGCCCACACAAGATTGCGATCATTACAGGACCGAATTTGGCGGATGAACTTGTGCTGCGCCAGCCTGCTGGAGCTGTTGCTGCGGCCGCTACTACCGAACTTGCAGAATCAATCCGTGAATTATTTCGCACTCCGTACTATCGCGTCTATACATCAGTAGATGTCATGGGCTGTGAATTGGCAGGTTCGATTAAGAGCGTTATTGCACTAGCAGTGGGAATTTCTATTGGCATGGGCTTTGGTGAGAACACCCAAGCGATGCTTATTACTCGAGGGCTGAATGAAGTGGCGCGACTGTGTGCTGCCCACGGTTCAGATCCTCTCTCTGCTGCAGGTCTTGCCGGAATGGGCGATCTCGTTGCAAGTTGTGGTTCACCTCTTTCACGTAATCGCACATTTGGTGAAGTGCTAGGGCGCACTGGCTCTATGGCTAAAGCGCGCGAGCAAGTGTCGAAGACCGTTGAAGGCGTTGCATCGGCTGGCGCAGTTGTGGAAATTGCTCACCGCGTGGGCGTTGAAGTGCCTGTTATTGAGGCTGTTGCAGAGATTGTCAGTGAACAATTATCACCAGTAGATGCTCTCCAGAAGTTGATGGAGATTACAACCAAAGGCGAGAACTTCATCCGATGAAGCGCGCTGCAATCTTATGCGGAGGACCTGGTAGCGAACACGAGATTTCGTGTCTATCCGCAGGCGGTGTTCTCTCAGCTATTAATCGCAATGAATATGATCCAATTCTGATTGGCATCACACGTGAAGGACAGTGGATGGCTCTGCCGCTTGATTATCCGTTATCACTTGAGAACGGAACTCTTCCATCTGTGAGTGGAAATTTTCCTGAGGTAATTCGAGGAGAGAATGGGATGACCGTTGCCGGTGCCCAACTGGTTATTGATGTGATTTTTCCTGTTCTGCACGGTACTTATGGAGAAGATGGGCAGCTTCAAAGCGATCTCGATCAACTGGGTATTGCATATGTGGGAAGCGGTGCAGTTGCATCTGAGTGCGCGATGGATAAATCAGAGGCAAAGAAGCTCTTTGCATCAGCAGGAATTGCTATTGCTCCCAGTGTTACCGTCACAGAAGTTGAGTGGAAGCGCAGCCCTGAATCAGTCAGAGAATCAATCAAGCAGCTCGGGATGCCACTATTTGTGAAGGCCTCTCGTGGAGGTTCAAGCCGTGGGACAGTAAAGGTGAAGGAGCTAAATACATTTGCCTCCGCGATGGAGGAAGCGCTCTCTTTCGATTCTAAAGTATTGATTGAAAGTGCTATTGATGGAGCTGAAGTTGAATGTGCGGTTCTAGAAATTGATGGCAATGCAAAGGCATCAATTCCTGGAAAAGTGTGGATTGATCCTCAGTATGAGTTTTATGACTTTCAAGCTAAATATCTCGATGGCGCAACTCGCATAGATATTCCTGCACCTTTTGATGCAGAGATTATTGAGAAGCTTCAGAAGCTTGCACTCATCGCATTTAAATCGATAGGAGCAAAGGGCTTAGCGCGTGTGGACTTTTTTGTAACTCACAGTGGAGAAATCATTATCAATGAGATCAACACAATGCCAGGATTTACCAGAACTTCGGCCTACCCAAAGATGTGGCAGGCAACAGGTATCGGATATTCAGAAGTTATTACGCACTTATTGCAGAACGCTTTGGTGCGTTAATTAATTAGTGACGGGGCAAGTTAAGGTGCGAGTGATTCCTGGCACTGCTTGGACCTTAGTCAGAATTGCGCGGCCAAACTCTTCCATCGATGGAGCTTCAGCGCGCATGATGACATCGTAAGGACCGGTTACTCCTTCAGCCAGTGAGACTCCAGGGATCGACTTAATTGCAGTCGCAACTGAAGATGCCTTGCCGACTTCTGTTTGAATCAAGATGTACGCGTGTACTGACATGTGGGTTCCTTTCGCTTCGACCTAACGCTATCTCATGACCTAGTCTTGTGGCTATGGGGTTAAGTGAACGCGATGTAATAGATACGCTGCAGAAGATATTCGCAACCTCGGATTCCCGCGTGAGAGTTGGCATTGGTGATGATGCAGCCGTTGTCACAACCCAATCGCAGTCGATTATCACCTCGGATATGGCTGTTGAGGATGTTCACTTCAAGCTGGAATGGTCTTCTGCATTTGATATCGGGCGCAAGATAACGGCTGCCAACGTGGCTGACATTCTCTCGATGGGTGCACAGTGCGATTACCTAACCGCATCCGTTGCCCTGACTGGTGATGAGACCATGCAATGGATTGAGAACTTAGCGCGTGGAATGAAACATGAGGCAGATACTGCTGGGGCGCTCATTGTTGGCGGAGATATTGCGCGCGGTCCCAAGATTGTCATTTCGATGACCGCGGTGGGCAGTTCGCAATCGCCCATCTTGCGAAGCGGTGCACAGGCCGGAGATGGTCTCTATCTCTCATCACTGACTGGCTGGTCAGCTGCTGGACTTGAATTACTCACACGCGAAGTTTCAATTAATAGTGCGATTGCTGAGAGAGCACTTTCAGAATTTTCTGCACCAACGTTGGATTACTCAAGTGATTTTAGTGAGGCAACTGCGATGGCCGATGTGAGTGATTCAGTACTTATTCAGGCTGAACAGATCGCAGAAGCATCGGGTGTGCAACTTGTGCTGGATCAAGTGCTGATATCTCAGGCGAGTGAATTTAGGGATCTATCTACCCTTGCAGATGAGTTGAAGGTAGATGTCTTCCAATGGATTCTTGGCGGGGGAGAAGATCATGTTCTTCTAGCAACAGGTGAGAGCCTTCCGGGCATTCGCATCGGCTCTGTAGTTGCAGGCTCAGGTATTGCTGGTGTGGACATGAAAAAGGCCCCAGTTTCCTGGAGCCACTTTCACTAAGAAGAACGAATTATCGAGTTACTTTGCCAGCCTTAAGGCATGAAGTACATACGTTCTGACGCTTTGATGCGCCTGCAACGATTGTCTTAACGCGCTGGATATTTGGATTCCAACGACGACGTGTCTTCACCTGTGAGTGTGAAACGTTATTGCCAAAGCTTGGGCCCTTGCCACAGATGTCGCATGAAGATGCCATGTTGGTACTCCTTCTAGATTACAAATTCCTTAGAACTAAAGAATTCTCGTTCCTGTGAGGAACAGGGCGTAAGGGTAGCAAGAGGGGGCGGGGTAGGGCGAATCCACCAAAATCCGTGCATAAACAAGGGCGAGTGGGCGCTAGTAACGAGAGAATAACGCCATGGCTACCCTCGACTCGAAACTTGTCGGCGTCTTGGGCGATCGCACCACAAAGGTCCTCAACGATTTATTTGGCTATTTAACTGTTGGAGATCTTCTCCATCACTACCCTCGCCGCTACCTTGTGCGCGGTGAACTCTCGAATATTTCAGAGCTCAATGAGGGCGATGAAGTCACGATTCTTGCTGAGGTATACAGCGCAACGAGCAGACGCCTGCATGCTCGCAAAGGAAATATTCTTGAAGTCATTGTGACTGATGGTTCTGCAAAACTTTCTCTCACATTCTTTAATCAGGCCTGGCGAGAGAAGGACCTCAAAGTTGGTAAGCAAGGGCTCTTTGCAGGCAAAGTAGGAGTCTTTAACGGCAAGCGACAACTTGCACACCCTGATTACGAAATGATTGCAGATGGCAATGATGTCGATGCTGCTGTTGAAGGTTTTGCTGGCAAGTATCTGCCGATGTATCCAGCCAGTGCCAAGTTACCTTCGTGGAAGATTGCCCAATGTATTGAACTTGCTGTTGGAGCACTTGATGAAGTTCCTGATTACCTGCCTGAATCTGTGCGAGAGAAGTATGGCTATCCCACACTGCACCAAGCGCTGGTGCAGCTACATAACCCAGCAGATCTCGATAGCGCTGAGAAAGCACGGCAGCGCCTAACCTTTGATGAAGCATTTATGCTCCAGTTGCTTCTGCTCTCTCGCAGAAAAGAGTTGAAGAATCTCGATGCAGTTGCACGGCCTGCGCATCCCGGTGGATTACTCGATGCTTTTGATGCCTTACTTCCCTTTGAACTCACAGCAGGCCAGAGAAGTGTTGCTGCAGAGATTGCAGATGATTTATCGCAGCCTCACCCCATGCACCGATTACTGCAAGGTGAAGTGGGTTCCGGAAAGACTGTTGTGGCACTGCGTGCGATGTTAACTGTCATTGATAACGGTGGACAGGCAGCGCTGCTTGCACCGACAGAAGTTCTTGCCGCGCAGCATCTTCGAACTATGCAAAAGCTCCTGGGTTCTCTTGCTCAAGGTGGAATGCTGGATGGAACAGAAGGAGCAACGCAAGTAACTCTGATTACAGGTTCACAGAGCGCTGCAGCTCGCAAAGAAGCTCTCGCACTTGCTGCCTCTGGTGCTGCAGGCATTGTGATTGGAACACACGCACTTCTTGGCGAGAGTGTTTCTTTCAATGATCTAGGTTTGATTGTTGTCGATGAACAACACCGATTCGGTGTGGAGCAACGCGATGCGCTCAAGAGCAAAGCTACGAACCCGCCACATCTACTCGTGATGACAGCAACTCCAATTCCACGAACCGTTGCAATGACTGTCTTTGGAGATCTCGATGTCTCAACACTTCGCGAACTTCCATTGGGTCGCCAGCCCATCACCACTCATGTCATTCCCGTCTTGGAAAAACCAGGATTTCTTGATCGTGCATGGGAGAGAATTAAAGAAGAAGTCTCGCAAGGCCATCAGGCATATATCGTCGCCCCTCGTATTGCGGCAGGAACATCAGAAGATAGCGATATGGATTTCCTCATGGGGGAGAGCTCTACGGAGATTGCATCGGTGGAAGAACTCGGCCCACTGTTATCAGGTGGTGCTTTGCAGGGCGTGAAGGTGGCACCGCTGCATGGACGCCAAAGTGCTGAGCTCAAAGATTCAACAATGCAGGCCTTTACCAATAAGGAAATTGATGTCTTGGTATCAACTACTGTCATTGAGGTCGGTGTTGATGTTCCCAATGCAACAGTGATGGTGATTATGGATGCTGATCGATTTGGTGTTTCTCAGCTGCATCAGCTTCGTGGTCGTGTGGGGCGAGGAACATCACCTGGATTGTGTCTGCTTGTGACCAGTGCAGAGCCTGAAAGTTCTGCGCGTGCGCGATTAGATGCCGTTGCTGGAACTGTTGATGGTTTTGAACTCTCACGTATTGATCTTGAGCAACGCCGAGAAGGAGATGTATTGGGAGCTAGCCAATCGGGATCTCGTTCTCATCTGCGATTGCTTCGAGTTCTGCGTGATGAATCCATGATTGAGCAGGCCCGTGAAGATGCATCTACAATTCTCGAATCTGGAATCTCCGGGTATCCACTTCTAGCTGCAGAGCTTGCTCAGATTCAATCTGATGCTGCAGCCGAATATATAGATAAGGCGTAACGATGCGAATCATTGCCGGTCTTGCAAAAGGTCGCACTATCGATGCTGTTTCATCATCTACTCGCCCCACCTCAGACCGTGCTCGAGAGGCGCTCTTCTCAACTCTTGCCTCTGAGTTCGGAGACTTCGATGGACTTCATATCCTTGATCTCTATGCCGGTACTGCAGCGATTGCACTGGAAGCACTCTCTCGTGGCGCAGCCGTTGTGCATGCGGTGGAGAAAGATGATGCGGCAGCAAAGGCCATTACAAGCAATTACGAAAATCTAAAGAGTGCTCAATGTCCTGGCACCTTTCATCTCTATGCGATGAGCGTTCACAGATTCTTGCAAGATAAGGCGGCACAGCCTTATCACTTCATCTATATCGATCCACCCTATGAAGTAGATGACCTTGATGTTGTTGAAACGTTGATTCAATTACGCGATGGCAATTTCATACATCCACAAGCACTTATTGCAATCGAGCGAAATTCGCGAGTGAAAGAGATTTCATGGCCTGAAGGCCTTGAAGCGCTACGCGAAAAGAATTACGGCCAAGCGACAATCTTTTATGGTGTTCCACGCGCAATAGATGGCGAAAATGGATAACCGCTGGAATCATTGCTAGCGTTTGCACCATGAAACGCGCTGTGTGCCCCGGATCCTTTGATCCCATCACATTTGGCCACTTGGACATTATTGAGCGCGCCAGCAACCAATTTGATGAGGTCATTGTGGCTGTCTTCGTCAATCGCAATAAATCAGGGCTCTTCTCTGTTGAAGAACGCATGGCAATGATTTCTGAAAATGTGAAGAAGTTTCCTAATGTCTCCGTGGACACCGGAAGTGGACTCCTTGTTGAATATTGCAAGAAGAATGGCGTGCAGGCAATTGTGAAGGGCTTGCGCGCAGTTACTGACTTTGATTATGAACTCCAGATGGCTCAGGTGCATATCCAGGCATCAGGAGTTGAAACTATGTTCATGGCGACATCACCTACACACTCATTCCTATCTTCATCCATTGTGAAGGAACTCGCACACTACGGTGGCGATGTCTCTTCCATGGTTCCAGCAAATGTCAATGCAGCACTGAAAGCACGAGCAGAGGTACAGAAATGACAATGGACTCAATCGAAAAGCTCAACACAGCAATTGCCATCGTTGAAGAAGCTCGCGGTGTTCCGCTTTCAGCTTCCTGCGTTGTCCACCGTGGTGAGATGCTGGAAATTCTTGAAGGAGCTCGCGATTTCCTTCCTGCAGATCTATCAGGGGCAGAAGACATCATCGCCAAGCGCGATCAGATTATTGAAGAGGGTCGCACTAGTGCCGAGTCAATGATTGCTACAGCACGTGAAGATGTTTCACGTATGGTGGAGCAGACCTCGATTGTTCAGGCAGCTCGCGATGAGGCCCAACGTATTTTGGATGAAGCTCGCGATGTTGCAGAAGATGAGCGCCGTGAAGTTGAGGCATATATCGATGGTCGCCTTGCAACGCTAGAAGTAATTCTGAATAAAACGATGGAGGCAGTCGCACGCGGGCGCGAGCGACTCGAAGGCGCTGACGATAAAGATGTACTTTCGCAGCTCAACTCTGATGACTAAATCCGCCAACCCATTCCTTCTTAATACTCACGAACTCCCGCGCCGCACAGGGGAGATGAAGGAGTATCAGCTCGATATTGAGTCAAATGCTCGCATCGGCGTTCCTCTGATTGCTGTTCCTGAAGGCGATGTCATTGAAGTCGATGTTCGCCTGGAATCTGTCACAGAAGGCGTCCTCTTAAGCGCAGATATCTATGCAGTTGCAATCGGTGAGTGCATTCGTTGCCTAGATCCGGTTGAGCAAGTAGTCGAACGTAAAATTCAAGAGCTCTATCGCTATGAACCCACCAATGAAAAGGGACGTAAGAAGCGACGCGAAGATGATGATGTTGATCTTGAAGCAGAGGATGAGTTGCAGATGGAGGGCGATGTGATGAACCTTGAGATTCCCATTATCGATGCGATCATCTTGGCCCTTCCGGTCAATCCGCTCTGCTCCGAGGAGTGCCTGGGTCTATGCCCGGACTGCGGCGAGAAGTGGGAGACGCTGCCTGAAGGCCATGCCCACGAGGTGGTCGATGCCCGCTGGTCTGGCCTTGAAAAGCTCGATTTTGGCAATTAACCAGAAATAAGCGATACTTACCCCCATCGCAACAACAGCAGCAAATTTAGATTTGTAGCTCCAAGATTAAGGACGATTACCGTGCCAGTACCAAAGCGAAAGATGTCTCGTTCGAAGACACGATCACGTCGAAGCATGTGGAAGACAACTGCAGCGGCAATCTCAACCTGCCAGCAGTGCCAGCAGCCAAAGCTCAACCACGTTGCATGCCCTACATGCGGAACATATAACCGCCGTCAGGTTCTCGAGGTCTGATCTGTTCTCAAAACTTCTTGAGCAATTAGGCGTTGAACTTTCTCCTGAACTGCTTGAGTTAGCTTTTACCCATCGCTCTTTTGCATATGAAACCGGTATTACAACCACTAACGAGCGCCTTGAATTTCTGGGCGATTCTGTCTTAGGTCTGATTGTTACCGAAGAGCTCTATCTTAAATATCCCGATCTCGACGAAAGTCGTTTATCTCCACTGCGTTCAGGCATCGTCAATATGCGAGCCCTTGCAGATATTGCTCGCACCCTTGATTTAGGCACATACATTCGCCTTGGAAAAGGTGAAGAAGTCACTAATGGACGCGATAAGAATTCATTGCTTGCAGATGCTCTGGAAGCGTTAATTGGCGCCATTTATCTTGGCTGTGGTTTTACCCAATGCACGCAAGTGGTGAAGCGATTAATCGCAGATACTCTAGAAAGTGCGATGGCAAAGGGTGCTGGCCTAGATGGAAAGACTGCTCTTCAAGAACTTCTTGCAGCCCTCGCTAAAGGTTCACCTGAATATGTAGTGACTGAGACTGGCCCTGATCACGATAAAAGTTTTACTGCAGTTGCAATGGTTGCAGGAGAAGCAATCGCGCAAGGCCTTGGAAAGAGCAAGCGAGAGGCAGAACAATCAGCTGCACGCACTGCTTTTGAATTACTTTCAGAACAACAGCCTGCTTAACGAACAACCCTCAAGTAGAACTTGAGCCGAGTTGGTTTTATACCAATGAGGCGCACAACGGTAGGTTTACCGCGTGTATTTGAAGAGTCTGACCCTCAAGGGATTTAAATCCTTTGCTTCGGCGACCACTCTTCGCCTTGAACCCGGCATCACCTGCGTGGTCGGTCCCAACGGTTCTGGAAAATCAAACGTTGTCGATGCACTCACCTGGGTTATGGGTGAGCAAGGCGCCAAGTCACTTCGCGGCGGAAAGATGGAAGACGTTATCTTTGCGGGGACTTCTGGTCGTGCACCACTCGGTCGCGCAGAAGTTGCAGTCACAATTGATAACACTGATGGCGCGCTGCCCATTGATTACACAGAAGTAACCATCTCTCGCATTCTCTTCCGTAATGGACAGAGTGAATATCAAATTAATGGCGAAGCATCACGCCTTCTCGACATCCAAGAACTCTTAAGCGATTCAGGAATTGGTCGCGAGATGCACGTGATCGTTGGCCAAGGCCAGCTCGATGCCATCTTGATGGCAACTCCCGAGGAGCGTCGCGGATTTATTGAAGAAGCAGCAGGAGTTCTTAAACACCGCAAACGTAAAGAGAAGGCGATTCGTAAGCTGGATTCGATGCAGGCAAACCTTGCACGCATCAACGACCTTACAGTCGAACTCCGTCGCCAACTTCGCCCATTGGGTAAGCAAGCAGAAGTTGCCAAGAAGGCGGCAACGATTCAGGCAGATCTGCGCGATGCAAAGCTTCGCCTTCTCGCCGATGATTACATCTCTCTTTCCAAGACTCTCGATGCTGAAGTAGCTGATGAGAATGCACTACGTGAACGTCGCTCTCAGGTTGAAGGCGAACTCGATAAGGTGCGCAGCCGCGAAGAAGAGCTCGATGCACAATCTGCATTTGAAAGCCCACTGCTTATTAAGGCGCAAGAGAATTTCTATTCACTGAGTGCACTTCGTGAAAAGTTCCGCGGAACTCAATCATTGGCACAAGAGCGTTCACGTTTTCTTGCAGAAGAGGCAGAAGAAGCACGCAGCGCAGGTCGTGATCCAGAAAGTTTGGATCAAGAAGCAGCAGCCCTTCGCCAAGAGGAAGCCCAACTTCGCGGAGCAGTACTAGAGGCGCAGAACGCACTTGCACGATCAACAACAGCACTTGCTACAGCAGAAGCAGCCCTTAAAGCTGAAGAAGACACTATTGCTGCTGCGATGCGCGCTATTGCAGATCAACGCGAAGGCACAGCGCGCCAAGAAGGTCATATCAAATCTCTTGCAGCTCGACTTGATGCAATCACTGAAGAAATTTCACGTCTGCAAGCTGCTCGAGCAGAGGCACAATCACGTGTTGATTCTGCAAAGGGTGATTATGCAAAGTTTGAGATGGAGATTGGTAATGCCGACGCTGGCGAACAAGGCCTTGACTCTCAATTCCAAGGAGCAAAGAACGCCCTTGAATCATCGAAAAAGGCTCATACTGAATTAGTTGATGCAGAACGAGCTGCAGATCGTGAGCGCAATTCGACTGAATCCAAGTTGGACGCAATGCGCCTTACCTCCAGCTCTCGTGATGGAGCCGCTGCGCTCATCAAAGACTCTCGTGGAGTTCAGATACTTGGAAGCATTGCATCGCTCATTCAGATTGACTCTGGATGGGAAGCAGCAACTGCTGCAGCACTGGGTTCACTTGCAGATGCTGTTGTTGTTAAGGATCTCTCATCTGCAGTCAGCGCACTGACAACTCTTCGCAGTGAGAACTTAGGTCAAGCTGATGTCTTGGTCTATGAACTAGGACAACGTGCTGGGGGAGAGACTCCTGCAGGTCAGACCTCACTTCTGAGCCATGTGCGCTCAACGCAAATTACAGAACTTCTTGCCTCACTCCTAGCAACAACAGTTGTCGCCGATAGCGCACGCGGGGCTGAATCAATTCTTGCCCAGCATCCACATGTCACAGTGGTAACGCGTGATGGTGATGTCATCACCTCACACCGTGCTCGTGGTGGATCGTCATCATCTGCATCGCTTATCGAAATCAAGGCGCTGATTGAAGAGCTCGCAACAAAGCTGGAAGATCTCAACCACAAGTGCGATCGCCTTAAATTTGAAATCTCCACAGCGGCAACTGATGTTGATGCAAAGCAAGCAGCATTTGATGCAGCGCTCGGAAAGCTCAATGAATCTGATGCTCGTATTGCAGCACTTACAGAACAACTTGCTGTTTCAGGACAGAATATTAAATCTGCAACTGCTGAGGTGGATCGCCTTTCTACTGCTATCAATGAAGCCACAGCAGCAAAATCACGTGATGAGAATGAACTCTCCATTGCATCGAATCAGATGCAGAACCATGGCGAGATTGCTGAACCTGATCATGCTCATGCTGAATCTCTGCGCAATGAAGTTTCTAACTCGCGCACAACAGAAGTTGAAGCACGCCTTGCTGTGCGCACATCAGAGGAGCGGGTTGCATCTATTGCAGCACGTGCACTTGCACTGGAGGAATCAGCACGCGCTGAACGCGAAGCATCTGAACGTGCGGTATCTCGACGTGGAGCTCGTGCGCGTGGCGCAGTCATCTCTCAAGCAATTGCAGAGGCTGCATATGAAGCGCTCATCAATATTGAGCGTTCTATTGCTAAGGCTCAGGTAGAGCGATCACGACTTGAAACAGCTCGTACAGATCGCGAAGGTGAGACGCTCACAGTTCGTGCGCGTAATCGCGTACTCACACAAGAGCTTGATCAACTCACCTCGAGCGTCCATCGCGATGAGATTGCTCGCGCCGAACAACGTATGCGCGTTGAAGTTCTTCAGACCAAAGCTGTGGAAGAACTAGGAATAGATATCCCAACTCTGATCTCTGAATACGGTCCAGATAAAGATGTTCCTACATTTATTGAAACTGAGTCCGGTGAGATTGTTGCAACCGAACTTATTCCATATCGCCGTGATCAACAGGAAAAGCGCCTTGCCGCAACTGAGCGATCACTGACGCTACTTGGAAAGATTAATCCTCTTGCTCTTGAAGAATACAACGCACTTGAAGAGCGTCTGAAGTTCTTGGCAGAACAGCTTGAAGACCTCAAGCGCACCAAGAAGGATCTGCTGGATATCATCAAGGAAGTCGATGATCGCGTTCAGCAAATTTTCATGGAAGCTTATGAAGAAGTAGCAGAACACTTTAAAGATATCTTCTCTCGCCTCTTCCCAGGTGGAGATGGTCGCCTCTTCCTGACTAACCCTGATGATTTGCTCAATACTGGCGTTGATGTGGAAGCGCGTCCACCAGGAAAACGCATTAAGCGACTATCACTGCTCTCAGGTGGTGAGAAGTCTTTGACTGCTGTTGCAATGCTCGTAGCAATCTTTAAAGCGCGCCCTAGCCCGTTCTATGTGCTCGATGAAGTTGAGGCAGCTCTGGATGATGTCAACCTTGGACGCTTGCTCACGATCTTTGAAGAACTTCGAGAGAGTTCACAGTTGATCATCATTACTCACCAGAAGCGCACGATGGAGATTGCTGATGCTCTCTATGGCGTGACGATGCGTGGTGATGGTGTGACTGAAGTTATTTCGCAGCGACTTCGTGAATCTGAAACTGCCTAACCTTATTAAGGTCTAAGCGATGGGGCTCTTTAACCGGTTAATAGCCAAAGTTCGTGGCACTTCTTCCGCCTCCGCCCTTGATTGGAATGAGATTGAGGTTGAACTTCTTGCCTCTGATTTAGGACCAGCACTTGTCACAGAGTTAGTTGGGGCTGCAAAGAAGATGCGCGGTGATGATGCAGAAGCTGCGATTAAGGAAATCCTTTCATCAAAGCTTTCCACTAAATCGCGCACGCTTAGCAGCGACCTTGCCACCAATGTCATCATGGTCGTTGGTGTGAATGGAACAGGTAAGACCACATCGGTGGCAAAGCTTGCAACTCTTCTGCACAGTAAAGGCGACTCAGTCACACTGGCTGCAGCCGATACTTTTCGTGCTGCAGCGGTAGATCAACTCACCACATGGGGTCAGCGCATCGGTGTGGAAGTAATTGCTGGTAAGGAAGGCGCGGAGCCTGCATCGGTTGCATTCGATAGCGTTAAGCGTGCAGTTGAAATCGGTAGCAAGTACTTAATCGTTGATACAGCAGGACGTCTTCACAATAAGAGTGATCTGATGGCAGAACTTGAAAAGGTAAAGCGCGTGATTGAAAAGGGTGCACCTCTTGCTGAAGTTCTCTTAGTTATTGATGGCACCACAGGACAAAATGGTTTAGCTCAAGCAAAGATATTTAGTGAGGCTGTTGAAGTAACAGGACTTATCGTCACTAAGCTCGATGGAAGTGCCAGAGGGGGAGTCGCTCTCGCGATTGAGAGCGCCTTGGACATTCCGATTAAGTTCATAGGGTCAGGGGAGTCAGCTGGGGATTTTGCTGCATTTGAGCCCGATTCCTACATCGAGGGCCTACTCGCGTAACGCACTTGTAACACAAGGGGCGATTTTGTGACGCGGCCTTAACCTGGCAATCCATCGTATGTAACCCAGTTCATGCATCTTTGTGCCATCTCAACGACGAGCGCCCCCATCTTTGGAAATGGATTAGATATGGAAGACGTAGTTCTCAACGGCGGTGACACCGCGTGGATGTTAGCTAGTACAGCACTTGTACTACTGATGACTCCAGGATTGGCATTCTTCTATGGAGGAATGGTTCGCACCAAGAGTGTTCTTAATATGATGATGATGTCGATGGTGACAATTGGAATCGTCAGCATTCTGTGGGTCATTTATGGATTCGAGTTGGCCTTTGGCCATTCTGGAGATTCACCTTGGTATGGCGGAATTGGGTTTAGTGGTTTTGGTGGAATGGTAGATGAGTTAACCAACAATGGTGGCGTGTATCCCATTCCGGTCCTTGTCTTTGCAGCATTCCAATTGATGTTTGCAATTATTACTCCTGCACTGATTTCCGGAGCGATTGCAGATCGCGCGAAGTTCACATCATGGGCAGTATTCGTTGCTATCTGGTCAACCGTTGTCTATTTCCCAGTAGCTCACTGGGTATTTGCTTTTGGAAACAAAGTTGGAGATACCGTTACAGGAACTGGCTATCTTGCAGGCAAGGGTCTTGAAGACTTCGCAGGTGGAACAGCGGTACATATCAACGCAGGTGCTGCAGGCCTTGCCTTAGCAATAGTTCTAGGTAAGCGCATCGGATGGCGCAAAGAATCAATGCGCCCTCATTCACTGCCACTTGTGATGCTGGGTGCTGGCCTACTGTGGTTTGGCTGGTTTGGATTTAACGCAGGTTCATCACTTGCCGCAAATGGAATTGCAGGGCTTGCATTTATGAATACGCAAGTTGCAGCAGCTGGTGCAGTTCTTGGATGGTTGCTCGTTGAGAAGATTCGCAACGGACATGCCACATCTCTCGGAGCAGCATCTGGTGTTGTTGCAGGTCTTGTGGCAATCACACCTGCTTGTGCATTCGTTGCCCCATGGGCTGCCGTTGTTATCGGCGTCGTCGCTGGAATCCTCTGCTCATTGGCAGTAGGGCTTAAGTACAAGTTCGGCTTCGATGATTCACTCGATGTCGTAGGCGTGCACCTCGTAGGTGGTATCTGGGGATCACTTTCTATTGGTCTCTTCGGCACTCATGTAATTAACAGCATCGGTCTCGATGGAATCTTCTATGGTGGAGGCACCGAGCTTCTGGCCAAGCAAGCACTTGGCGTTGGCCTAGTGGCGGCGTACTCTTTCATTGCAACTCTGATCATCGGTTTTGCGATCGAAAAGACAATCGGCTTCCGTGTTACACGTGAGGTTGAAGTCGAAGGCATAGACCTCAAGGAACATGCTGAATCTGCTTATGAATTAGCTAGCTCATCTCGTGGAGGTTCATCACTATGAAGTTAATAACTGCAATTCTCAAACCCTTTAAGTTAGATGAAGTAAAAGATGCTTTGGTTGCTGCGGGCGTTACAGGTATGACGGTCTCTGAAGCCAGTGGCTTTGGCCGCCAACTTGGACATACAGAGGTTTATCGAGGTGCTGAATACACCGTCGACCTCGTGCCCAAAGTTCGACTCGAAGTTCTAGTCGATGATAAAAATGCAGCTTCACTAGTAGATGTAATCGTCAAAGCAGCGTCAACAGGATCTATTGGAGATGGAAAAGTTTGGACTACTCCCGTAGAGCAAGTTGTCCGCGTGCGCACAGGTGAACAAGGAGCCGAAGCTATCTAGGTAGCGTGTCCAAGTTCCGGTCGGTGCTCAAGTAGAGTTCCACCACTATGTTCGACACACTCTCAGGCAAATTTGCTGGTGCCTTTAGCACCCTGCGTTCGCGTGGAAAGATTTCTGAGAAAGATGTTGATGCAACTACGGCAGATATTCGACAGGCACTTCTAGAGGCAGATGTTGCTCTAGAAGTGGTTGAAAGCTTTGTTGAAAAAGTTCATCAGAGGGCTTTGGAAGTTCTTCCGACTCTGCAATCAGGAACTAATCAGGCGCAAGCGATCTTTGATGTCGTAAACCAAGAGCTCACCGAAATTCTCGGTGGGGGAGCTCGTCGTGTGCGCTTAGCAAAGAATCCACCCACCGTGATCATGCTGGCAGGACTGCAAGGTGCGGGTAAGACAACTCTTGCTGCAAAGCTTGCTAAGTTCTATAAGGATCAGGGCGATACACCAATTCTTATTGCTTCCGATCTTCAGCGACCTAATGCAGTCAATCAACTCCAAGTTGTAGGTAAATCTGCAGGAGTTCCTGTCTTTGCTCCTGAACCAGGAAATGGTGTTGGCAATCCCGTCAAGGTTGCGCAAGATGGAATCGCATTCGCAAAGTCCAAACTTCACAACATTGTCATCGTTGATACCGCAGGCCGCCTCGGTGTTGATGAAGAGCTAATGAAGGAAGCGATTGCTATTCGCGATGCAGTTAAACCTGATGAAATTCTCTTTGTTGTTGATGCGATGATCGGTCAGGATGCTGTTCGCACAGCCAAGGCTTTCCAAGACGGTGTGGGTTTTGATGGTGTAGTTCTCACCAAGCTCGATGGTGATGCACGAGGCGGTGCGGCACTTTCGATTGCAGCACTTACTGGTCGTCCAATTATGTTTGCATCAACAGGTGAAAAACTTAGCGATTTCGATATCTTCTATCCAGATCGTATGGCATCTCGCATCCTTGGTATGGGTGATGTTGCAACTCTTGCCGAACAAGCAAAGAAAGCATTCGATGGAGATTCGGCAAAGAAGCTCGAAGAGAAATTCATTGCAGGAGAAGACTTCACACTCGATGATTTCCTTGAACAAATTGAGGCGATGTCCAAGATGGGTTCGATGGGTAAGTTGCTAGGAATGTTGCCTGGTGCAGGTCAGATGAAGAAGCAGATAGATAACTTTGATGAATCAGAGATCACTCGCACTAAAGCGATTGTGCAGTCAATGACGCCACTTGAACGTCGAGATCTCAAAGTGCTCAACGGTTCGCGACGCGCGCGTATTGCGTTGGGATCTGGACGCAAAGTCTCTGATGTGAATGCTCTCGTGGATAAATTCTCAGCAGCTCAGAAGATGATGAAGCAGATGCGCAATGGTGGGGGAATGCCTGCTGGGATGGCGCTGCCCCCAGGAATGCCGCCGATGCCGCAAGGGCCCAAGAAGGCTGCCCCGATTCAGAAGAAGAAGTCGAAGTCTGGAAATCCCGCTAAACGAGCGTTGGAAAACGGCTGATTTCCACATTGTGAGCGTAACTGGCAAGATTAGCCACCTGTTACAGGGCCCTCTACCCCGGTAACAATCCAATCCACAGTTGGACCTCTTGGCTACGCACCCCGCTGTAGCAAATTGGTACGACACACTTTTTAGGAGCACTACTTCTTTGTCAACAAAAATTCGTTTAATGCGCATGGGAAAAATTCGCACACCTTATTACCGCATTGTTATTACAGATTCACGCAAGGCACGTAACGGACTCTCTATTGAAGAGATCGGTCGCTACGTTCCAGGACAAGAGCCATCAATCATCGAAGTTAATTCAGAGCGTGCTCTGTACTGGCTCGGTGTTGGCGCACAACCAACAGAGGCTGTAGAGGCGATTCTGAAGGTGACTGGCGATTGGCAGAAGTTCAAGGGTCTTCCAGGAACTGAAGGCACGCTGCGATTCGCAGCTCCAAAACCTGCAAAGAGCGTTGCATATGAAGCGGCTGTTAAGGCAGCTGCTGCAGAACCTGCAGAAGGTGCAACAACTTTGAAGAAGAAGGCACAAGAGAAGCTTGCTGCTAAGTCCGCACCTGCTGTTGAAGAAGTTGTAGTTGCAGCACCTGTTGCTGAAGCTGTTGCGGAAGAGACACCAGTTGTTGAAGCAGTTACTGAAGCAGCTGTTGAAGAGACTCCTGCAGTAGAAGCCGTTGCTGAAGAAGCACCTGTAGCGGAAGCATCTGCTGAATAATGATTGATGAAGCTCTCGAACATCTCGTAAAGGGAATCGTTGATAACCCTGACGATGTCAATGTCAAAGAGAAGACACACCGTCGTGGCACTACGCTCGAAGTTCGTGTTAATCCTGACGATATCGGCAAGGTAATCGGTCGTAATGGTCGCACAGCAAAGGCGCTTCGCACAGTCGTAAGCGCACTTGCTGGTCGCTCAGTACGTGTCGATCTCATCGATACCGACGAGGTTCGTTAACTCTTTAACTCCCATGAAATTAAACGTGGGCCGCATCGGTAAAGCTCACGGAATTCTCGGTGAAGCAACTATCGAAGTCCGAACAGATGAAGCAGAAGATCGCTTTGCTATCGGCGCAGTCTTACAGACAGAAAGCCACGGTGAATTAACCGTGGCTTCTGCACGTGTACACAACGGAATTTTGCTCCTTGGCTTTGAGGGAATTGAAGATCGCAATGCAATTGAGGAATTTCGTAATGAACTCCTCTATGCCGATGTTGATATTGATGCTCCAGGCGAAGATGAAGATGATTACCACGTTCTTCAGCTCGTGGGCTGCAGAGCATTTCTCATCGATGGCGATGAATTCGGCGTTGTGAGCGATGTTCTTAATCTGCCAGGACAAGATGTATTGGTGATTAAGACTGAATCTGGTGAGTCTCTCATCCCGTTTGTACGCCAGTTGGTGCCAGTAGTGGATATTAAGAAGAAGACTATGACAGTGATACCGCCAGAGATTGCAGGGAGTATCTGATGAAAATCGATGTCATCTCAATCTTTCCTGAATACCTTTCACCTCTCAAGCTCTCATTACTCGGCAAAGCGCAGAGCGCTGGCCTTGTCGATATTGCAGTCCATGATCTGCGTGCTCACACCAGCGATAATCACAACACCGTTGATGACACTCCTTATGGTGGAGGCGCTGGGATGGTGATGTTGCCTGAAGTGTGGGCAAAGACCATTGACTCTCTTGTTACAGATGGCGCTGATCTGATCATCCTGACTCCTGCAGGCAAGAAGTTCAATCAGAAAATGGCTCAGAGTTTCTCATCATCTACCCAACTGATCTTTGCGTGTGGTCGCTATGAAGGCATTGATGATCGCGTGCGCCAGTATTACTCGCAGCCCGAGTTTCAATCACGCAATATTCGCGTGCATGAAGTCTCTATCGGTGATTATGTACTGGGCGGGGGAGAAGTTGCCTCCATGGTCATGATTGAAGCAATCACCCGCTTGATCCCAGGAGTTCTCGGTAATCCAGAATCCCTGGCGGAGGAGTCACATAACAGTGAGGGTTATCTTGAATATCCAAATTTCACCAAACCACAAGAATGGCGCGGAATCTCAGTTCCCGAGATTCTTTTGAGTGGTAACCATGCCGAAATTGCGAAATGGCGCACACAACAGGCGCAAAAACGAGCGGAAGATAATTTCTAACTCGTAAGTAACCGAGTGACTACCGTACTGTTGCGCCCATGAGCGAAGAGTCCAACCGTATTCAGTCACGACTAATCCGTGATCTTGAACCCGTCGTTGCAGTTGAACTCGAACGCCACATCTCAGTTCAGAAGAACTGGTATCCCCATGAGTATGTCCCATGGTCTGAAGGCCGTGATTACGCAGGTCCTCTCAATGGCGATGCATGGGAAGCCAAAGATTCACGCCTGACACCTGTTGCTCAGGATTCACTTGTGCTTAATCTTCTTACCGAAGATAACTTGCCGAGCTATCACACAGAGATTGCTATATCCATGGGACGCGATGGAGCATGGGGAAATTGGATTGAACGCTGGACAGCTGAAGAAGCTCGCCACGCAATTGTGATTCGCGATTACCTCATGGCAACTCGTGGTGTTGATCCTTATGAGCTTGAAGACCTTCGCATGGCACATATGTCACTGGGCTATCAGACTCCGTATGAGAACGATATGTTGCACACCATTGCCTATGTTTCATTCCAAGAACTTGCAACACGTATTTCACATCGCAACACTGGAAAGCTCTCTGATGACCCCATCGCAGAAGGCATGATGCAACGCATTGCACTCGATGAAAACCTACACATGCTCTTCTATCGCAACACACTGAGTGCCGCACTTGATATGGAACCGAATGCCGCAATGCGCGCAATTGCAGATGTTGTCACTAACTTTGATATGCCAGGGGCCAATATGCCTGGCTTTGGTCGCAAAGCTGTGCAGATTGCTCTGGCTGGAATTTATGATCTTCAGCAGCACCTGGATGATGTTGTCGCACCAGTTCTACGTGCGTGGAATGTCTTTGAACGTACTGATCTCTCAGGAGATGGACTCAAGGCCCGTGAAGAACTCAGCGCATTTATGGATACGACCTATAAGGCTGCTGCGATATTTAACGATAAGCGTGAAGTCCACTTCGAGCGTCAAATCGCTCGTGGCATTCAACCAATTCGCATCACCAACTAGACCTCAAATAAGATAGGTGCCATGACGCGCACATATCTGGTTGAGACCTATGGGTGTCAGATGAATGTGCACGATTCCGAACGCATCGCAGGTTTACTTGATGAAGCAGGATATTTACCAGTTCCTGAAGGTGCGCAAGCAGATATCGTCGTTTTTAATACATGTGCAGTTCGTGAAAATGCAGATAACAAACTCTATGGAAATCTAAGCTTTCTAGCGCCCATCAAGAAGGCAAATCCTGCAATGCAGATTGCAGTCGGTGGGTGTCTTGCTCAGAAAGACCAATCGATTATTCTCAAGAAGGCCCCGTATGTTGATGTGGTCTTTGGTACTCATAATGTGGGCTCACTTCCTGTGTTGCTTGAGCGCGCACGTATTGAAGAAGAGTCACAGATTGAAATTCTTGAAGCGCTAGAGCATTTCCCTTCCACCCTTCCAGCCCGCAGATTCTCTGCATTTACTTCATGGGTTTCCGTGTCAGTTGGTTGCAATAACACCTGCACCTTCTGCATCGTTCCCACGCTGCGTGGGGTGGAGAAAGATCGACCTGCTATTGATGTGCTCACTGAGATGCGGGCTTTGGTAGAACAGGGCGTCATCGAAATTACCCTTCTTGGGCAGAACGTCAACGCATACGGAGTTGAATTTGGTGACCGTGGTGCCTTTGCCAAGTTGCTGCGCGAGGCAGGAAAGATTGACGGACTTGAGCGTGTTCGCTTTATGTCACCGCACCCACGAGATTTCACAGATGATGTCATCGAGGCGATGGCGCAAACTCCCAACGTTATGCCGCACCTTCATATGCCATTGCAATCAGGTTCTGATGCAATTTTGCAGACGATGCGACGTTCATATAGAACAGATAAGTACCTTGGAATTCTTGATCGAGTGCGCCAAGCGATGCCAGAGGCAATGATTACCACCGACATTATTGTGGGATTTCCTGGAGAGACAGAAGAAGATTTCCAAGGCACTCTGGATATCGCAACGAAGGCGCGTTTTGCGGCGGCCTATACATATAAGTATTCGATTCGCCCAGGTACTCCAGCGGGTGCGATGGAGAATCAAGTTGCTGAAGATGTAGTGGGCGAGCGATATACGCGCCTTCATGAACATCAACAGAAGATTTCTCAATCGGTTAATGAAGAGGCCATCGGTACTATTCATCGCATCATGGTCTCTGAGATTGAAGGCCGACGCGATGAAGCACAATCTCGCATGACAGGTCGCTCTGAAGATTTTAGATTGGTGCACTTCAGCAGTGATACAGATGCTCGCCCTGGAGATTTTGTTGATGTGAAGATCACGCAGAGCTCAGCTCACTACCTCATTGGCGATGCAGTGGCAGTTCACCGCACTCGTGGGGGAGATGCACATGCCGCGCGCACGGCTCCTGCATCAACGACTCTTGGTATGCCGAAAGTTCGTGCATGAGCAAGGTGATTGTTATTTGTGGCGCTACAGCCACAGGCAAGAGTGATATCGCAATTGAAGTCGCAAAGGAATTAGGCGCTGAAATTATCAATGCTGATTCTATGCAACTCTATCGAGGTATGGATATTGGAACGGCAAAACTTGCAGTGGAAGAGCGTGGGGGAATCCCGCACCACCTTCTCGATGTTCTTGATGTGAACCAAGATTCCACCGTTGCCTGGTATCAAGAGCAAGCTCGCGCTGCGGTGACAGATATTCACGCCCGAGGTAAAGATGCTGTGATCGTGGGCGGCACAGGCCTCTATATCAAAGCAATTTTAGATGATCTCAACTTCCCCGATACAGATCCAGAAGTGCGAGCAAAGCTTGAGGCAGAGGCTGAGGAATTTGGAGCAGCATCACTATTTGCACGACTCGAAGAGTTAGATCCAGCTGCAGCTTTGGCAATTGATCGTGCCAATATGCGCCGAGTCATTCGTGCGCTGGAAGTCATTGAAATTACAGGAATGCCCTTTACAGCAAACCTTCCTCGAGAAGATAGTTCACGATATCCAGACGCTCTGCAATTTGGGCTTGTCATGGATCGTGAACACTTGCGCGAACGTATTGATCAACGCGTGGATCGTATGTGGGATGCAGGTTTTGTTGCTGAAGTAGATCAACTCATCACATCAGGTATTCGCGATGGAGCAACTGCTCAACGCGCACTGGGATATGCCCAGATTATTGCGATGCGCGATGAGGCGATGACTGAAGAAGAAGCTAAGGAAGATACAAAGCGAGCAAGCCGCCAATATGCACGTCGCCAGGAGACCTGGTTCTCTCGCGATGCTCGCATTCAATGGGTAGCCCAGCATCAACCACGCCTTGAGACCATCCTTGAGAAGATAAACTCGTAGCATCATGACGCAACCAGTAATCGGCACATACGGCCACGGAACTGAGAATGACTTCGTCATCATCTATGACCTTGAAGATGCGCTCACACTTACCGAAACGCAGATAGCAGCAATCTGTAATCGCAGTACTGGAATCGGCGCTGATGGCCTCATCCGCATCACTAAAAATGCTGGCAAATGGTTTATGGATTACCGCAATGCAGATGGTTCTATCGCTGAAATGTGTGGCAATGGCATTCGTGTAATGGCCAAATATCTTGTGACGCGCTCAATTCAGCCAGAAGGAATCTTTGCTATTGATACACGAGCAGGAATCAAGCATTTGCGTGTGCCACTTGATGGCGACATCTCAGTAAATATGGGCCATGTCACTGATGAGATGGAAGAGATAGAGGCCTCCAATAACGGTCATACCTGGGCTGGCTACAACATCAATGTGGGCAATCCGCATGCAGTGGTCTTTGTTGATTCACTCGATGAAGTGGGAACACTCGCTGATGCGCCTTCTGTATCTCCAGCTTCCTCATATCCAGAAGGTGTCAACGTTGAGTTTGTAGAGGTACTTCCTAACTTTGAAGCCAAAATGCGTGTGCACGAGCGCGGAAGCGGAGAGACACGCTCTTGCGGAACTGGAACATGCGCTGTGGCACTTGCTGCAACGCTGAAAACAAATGGCAAGCTACCTTCGCGCTGGACTATCTACCCACCAGGAGGGCGTTTGATCGTCGATATTGATGGACATTCCAATGCAACTCTTACAGGACCTGCTGTCATCCTTGAAGATCACGACCTCACAAAGTTCTTGGCGTAATGACAACTCCTGAGGACGGCTACGACAAATTATTCGATGAGCTCTTACGAGAGAGTGCTCGCGCTGCCGCTGATTTTGATTACGATGAAAGTGATTTTCAAGAAAATGATCAGCAAGAGCTCTCAGACCGTAATGCTCTTCGCCGCATCAAGGGATTCTCAACCGAACTTCAAGATATTTCAGAGGCTGAGTATCGACAGCTTCAGTTAGAGCGCGTTGTTTTGGTGGGTGTGTGGACAGAAGGAACTGCCGAGATGGCAGAGAATTCGATGGCAGAGTTGAAGGCACTTGCTGAAACTGCAGGTTCTGAAGTTCTTGATGCGCTAATTCAAAGACGCGATAAGCCAGATCCTGCAACATATATCGGTTCTGGAAAGGTCATTGAACTCAAGCAGATTGTTGTCGCAACAGGAGCAGACACAGTGGTCTGTGATGGTGAACTTTCTCCAGCGCAGCTGCGTACCTTGGAAGATAAGTTAAAGGTCAAAGTTGTTGATCGCGTTGCGCTGATTCTGGATATCTTCGCTCAGCATGCAAAGAGTAAGGAAGGTAAGGCGCAGGTGGAGCTTGCGCAGATTGCCTACCTTCTTCCACGACTGCGTGGTTGGGGTGATTCACTCTCGCGCCAGGTAGGTGGTCGTGCTGCAGGGGGCGCAGGTATTGGTGGTCGCGGTCCTGGTGAAACAAAGATTGAGACCGATCGTCGTCGCATTAGAGACAAGATGGCGAAGTTGCGCCGCGAAATCGCTGAGATGAAAGTATCTCGCGATACCAAGCGCCAAGAGCGTAAGCGTTTTAATATCCCATCGGTTGCTATTGCTGGATATACCAATGCTGGTAAATCTTCACTACTCAATGAACTTACTGGCGCAGGAGTACTTGTTGAGAATGCGCTCTTTGCAACCCTTGACCCAACAGTGCGAAAGTGCGAGACGGCAGAAGGTCGCGTCTATACGCTCTCGGACACTGTTGGATTTGTGCGCCACCTTCCACACCAATTAGTCGATGCCTTTAAATCAACTCTTGAAGAAGTATCAGGTGCAGATCTGATTGTGCATGTCGTTGATGGTTCGCACTCAGATCCTTTTGAGCAAATCCGTGCGGTCAGGCAGGTCATTACCGAAATTGGTGGGGGAGAGATTCCTGAAATTATTGCGATTAATAAGGTTGATATCGCAAGCCCTGATGTGGTGATGGAGATTTTGCGAAGAGAGCCGAATAGCTATGCCTTCTCTGTCCGTTCTGGATTTGGCGTTGAAGGGCTTGTGCATGCGATTGAAAAGTCTTTGCCACATCCCAGCGTTGAAATCACAACTGTTATTCCCTATCAACGCGGAGATCTTGTAAGCGCCATCCATGAACACGGTGAAATCCTCAGTGAAGAACATCTGGCAGAAGGCACGGCAATCCATGCCTATGTGGACGGTGGACTTGCCAAAGCGATTGAAATTGCCACCTCAAAGCAGGAATAAAGGCGACACGCCGTCGGTTGTATGGTCTATACAGGAGAGAATGCGCAACTATTCGCGCATGTCGGGTAACTTCACCCGCTCATAAGAGAACTATGGAAGCGAGGTGATAGCAGTGGCAACAGATTACGACACACCCAGAAAGACCGACGAGGAGCTTCACGAAGAATCGTTAGAAGAACTTAAAGCTAAGCGCGTTGATGCACAATCGGGACAGATTGATGTTGATGAGGCAGAAGCTGCAGAGAATCTTGAACTTCCAGGGGCAGACCTATCGGGTGAGCAACTAGCAGTTCGAGTTGTTCCAGTTCAGTTAGATGAATTCACATGTTCACGTTGTTTCTTGATTCACCACATAACACAACTTGCTAAGGGCGAAGGCGCTAAAGCAGTTTGTAAAGAGTGCTCGTAAGTTCTTCAGCTTTTCTAGAACTTACCAACCAATACGGAGTGGAATCACGTTCATCCTTAAGCGTGATTTTCACACCTGTTGGAATCCAAAATTTAATTGCTAAAAATGCTGATGGATCTGCATCTCGGGTCCGAAGCAATCTCATCTCATCTTTATTGAGCGTCTGAACCTTATTGAGGTATATCAACTCAATATGGGCGTGTCCTATACGCAGCTCTGTCTCATCAATAACGATTTCAGATCGAGCGGTGATGGCTATTGCGATGATTCCAATAGTTGACGCAAGCCATGCGATGAAGGCGCTCTGATTATCAAAGGCTGCCCAAATGGCAATGACGAGGGAGAGTAGAAGGAAATAGATGAAGGCAAGCAGCCAGAGTGGGGGACGTATCACTTCTCTCAATATCACATTGCTTTGCGCCACAAGCGCTAGGTTATCGTGCAAATCATCAAGTAACCTATCCACATGAGTCGCGTTGCAAGTACTACGCCTCCTGAGGGAGCGCAGATTCCAGAACGCCATCCGCTCTCGCCCACTACTGGATCACAGATACCTTCTCACTTCAAACATTGTTTTGGATGTGGTGAATTACACCCAACAGGCCTGCACTTAGTTGCACATGTCGGAGAAGGTGCAGATATCACAGCAGAATTTGTTGTTACTGAAAATCATCAAGGCGCGCCAGGTCTGGCACACGGCGGATTACTCTCGCTGGCTTTCGATGAAGCACTCGGAAAGTTGATGTGGTTACTTCGCGCACCGGCAGTTACTGCTCGTCTTGAAACTGATTTTCTTAAGCCTGTGCCTATTGGTACAAAGTTATATATCACCGCGCGCATTACAGGACAGCTCAACCGCAAGGTCTATTCAGAGGCGGAAGGTCGCTTAGGTGGCCCAGATGGAGAGGTAGCAGTGCGCGCAGCATCACTGTTCGTGATTGTTCCCATGAAGCACTTCCTTGAAAATGCTCCAGCTGACTATCTGGAGACACTACGTAAGAACCCTGAATTACTTTCTTTTGTCGATCCAGAGTTTGATATCAACCCATGAGTGATTTTCAAGTATTGATTAAGCGCCTTGATCTCGATTTGCCGCTTCCTAAATACTCCAAGGGCGGAGATGCAGGCGCCGATATCGTCTCGCGCATCGACATCACCTTGGCGCCCGGGGAGCGTGCACTTGTTCCCACAGGAATCTCCATCGCACTTCCTGATGGATATGTTGCACTCGTGCATCCCCGTTCAGGGCTAGCCATCAAGCACGGTGTGACTATGGTCAATGCACCAGGCACTGTTGATGCTGGATTTCGTGGTGAACTTCAATGCATCATGATCAATCACGATCCGAAGGAGAGCGTCACATTCAAACGCGGTGATCGCATTGCCCAGCTTGTATTCCAAAAAGTGGAGCACGCTGAATTTGTTGAAGTAGATGAGTTGCCTGGCTCTGGTCGAGGCGCTGGTGGTTTTGGTTCAACGGGGCGCCAATGACTGAACATGAAGATCGCGATAAAGTTTTAGCTGCTTTTGGTGGCAAAAAGGGCCTTATTGATTCTGGAATTCCAGCAGTCATTTTTCTTGTTGTTTTTAATGTGAGCGATCGCCTCAACAGCGCACTCTTTGCATCCATTGCGATCTCTGCAATTCTTACGATTATTCGACTGGCTCGACGCGACACTATTCAACATGCAGTCAGTGGCTTCATCGGTGTGCTTATTTGTGCGTGGTTTGCCAACCGCACAGGCAATGCCAGCGATCTCTATATTCCAAAGCTTTTGACCAACCTCGGATATGGAACTCTCTATCTAGTAGGAAACCTCGTAGGGTGGCCAATTTTGGGCTTAATGCTTGGACCTATCTTGGGGGAGAACCTCAAATGGCGAAATCATCCTGAACGAAAGCGCGCATATACCCTGGCAAGTTGGCTATGGGTTGGGATGTTCTTTACTCGTATCGCTGTTCAATATCCGATTTATCGAAGCGGAAATGTTAATTTACTGGGAACAGTGAATTTGGCGATGGGCTATCCGCTCTTTATAGCAACTGCATATGGTTCCTGGATGCTACTTAAAAACGCACCCAAACTACCTACTGAGCAATGAAGCAGCCCTTAATAAGATCTTCGGCAGTAGAAGATGCAACAAAGAGAAGTTCATCTCCTGCGATAAACACATCACTTGGCGCTGGTGCAATCACGCGACCATCGCGAACGATTGCAGCGAGGGATGCATCATCGGGAAGAGTTACCTCTTCAACAGTCTTGCCGATGCATGTAGATGAGTCAGGGAGAGTAAGTTCCACAAGGTTTGCTTGACCCTTTCGGAATGAGAACAGACGTACAACATCGCCCACACTCACGGCCTCTTCAACGAGAGCCGAAATGATGCGAGGAGTGGATACAGCAACATCGACACCCCATGATTGATCAAAGAGCCATTCATTCTTTGGGTGATTAATGCGGGCAACAACGCGCGGCACACCGTATTCAGTCTTACCAAGAAGAGATGCAACTAGGTTGACCTTGTCATCACCGGTTGCTGCAACAAGAACCTGGCAGGTGTTGAGCGCAGCGTTATCCAGGGATGCAATCTCACACGCATCAGCCATGAGCCATTCAGCATCAGGAACAGAATCAATTTTTAGCGCCTTCGGATCACGGTCAATCAGAAGGACTTGATGACCATTATCAAGAAGTTCGCGCGCAATAGCACGACCCACATTTCCAGCACCTGCGATTGCAATTCTCATCTCTTATGCACCTGGCCCTTGTGTTAGAGCAACTTCTGCAGCAGCCATTGCATCATCGCGAATAGTCATATGGATGAGATCGCCATCTTGAAGAACTGTGTGTGGTTCAGGAATGAGACCTTCACCAAGACGAGTGAGGAATGCAACGCGAGCGTGGGTTGCAGCTTCAAGTTCAGAGATGGGACGGCCATACCAATCAAGATGAGGATGCACCTCAAGGAGTTGGACCGTTCCTGTTGCATCGCGCCACTCAGAGCGTGCTCCACCTGGTGCAATACGACGCAAGATTTGATCTGTTGCCCAAATAACTGTTGCAACTGTGGGAATTCCTAGACGCTGATAAATTTCTGCGCGACCTGGATCATAAATACGTGCAACAACATTGGTTACGCCATAACTCTCGCGCGCAACGCGTGCTGCCAAAATATTTGAATTATCGCCATTACTCACGGCTGCAAATGCTTGAGCACCTTCGATACCCGCTTCAAGCAGAGTGTCGCGATCAAAGCCAACGCCAACGATTGTGCGACCCTTGAAATCAGGGCCAAGGCGGCGGAAAGCTTCTTTTGCTTGGTCGATGATTGCAACAGAATGGCCAGCTGCTTCAAGTTCAATGGCTAAAGATGAACCGACTCGACCACAACCCATAATCACTACGTGCACGGGATTAACTTACTACTGCTGCCGATAAAAATCTCCATTGAGCCAAACTCGACTAGGCTTGGCTATATGTCATCCACGAAGAGAACAACCCTTGCTGTAGGGCAGAGAATCAGGGTGACGATAGAAAAAGTAGCCCATGGCGGCCATTTCATCGCCCGATATGAAGGTGCAGTGATCTTCGTCAGACACGCAATTCCAGGTGAAGAGTGCGATATCGAGATTACCGGCACAGGTTCTTCATTTAACCGAGCCGATGTTGTAGAGGTCATCACCGCATCCGAAGATCGAGTTACCGCGCCATGTCGATTCGCGCATCGCGAAGGCTGCGGAGGATGCGATTTCCAACATATTTCACTGCCTAGACAGCGCAATCTCAAGAGTGATGTGATCACCGAGCAATTCGCCCGCATTGCAAAGATGGATTTACAGGTTGAGGTGGAAGAAGTTTCCGCTCCTCTTGGATGGCGTACTCGCTGCTCAGCTGTGACCACCAAAGCGGGAGCGTTAGGTTTTTATCAGGCTCGCACCCACAAGATTATCCCTGTCGATGATTGCCGAATCCTTGTTCCTGAAATGCGATATTCAGAACTTGCCCAACGTGGCTCCAAGGGCGAATTACGTATTGAAATCTCGATTTCCAATACAGGTGAGAGAACTATCGCCACTGCGAACTCTCGCGATGAGTCTCCATTGCGTATGAGTGATGGACCAGAAATTGCGCATTACACGGTCGGCGATAATTCATTTGAGGTCAGTCAGAAATCATTCTGGCAGAGTCATAAAGATGCGCCTCGAGTTTTAACGGATGCCGTTCTGCAGTATGCGCAGTTACGAGAAGGCGATCACGTGCTGGATCTCTACGGGGGAGTCGGTCTCTTTGCTGCAAGTTTTCTCACACACATTGGTGAGAGCGGTTCTGTAGATATTGTTGAAGGTAGCAAAAGCGCAACTGCAGATGCTTCGCGAAACTTTGCAGGCAAGAGCAATGTTCATATCTACACAGGAGATGTTGCCAATCTGATCACCCGCTTCTCATCAGCCGATGTCATCGTGTTAGACCCACCTCGTGAAGGTGCAGGAAAAGATGTCATTGCGCACTGTGCTCAACTAAAGCCGCGAGCCATTGTCTACGTGGCGTGCGACCCAGCAGCCCTTGCGCGAGATACTGGCTATCTACGTGATGCTGGTTACCAGCTCGAGTCCATGCGTGCATTTGATCTCTTTCCGATGACTCACCACATCGAATCTGTTGCGAAATTTGTGCCCAGTAAGGTATCTTGACGTCAAGATATCTCCCTTGAAAGAAGAATCGCGATGAGCAAGAACTCACTTGGAACGAAGAAGAACCTCACAGTTGCGGGCAAAGAGTATGAAATCTTTGATATCTCATCTGTTGAAGGTGCAACAAACCTTCCGTTTTCACTCAAAGTCCTTCTCGAAAATCTTCTCCGTACTGAAGATGGCGCCAACATCACAGCCGATCACATCAAGGCACTTGCACAGTGGGATCCAGCAGTGGAGCCAGATACTGAAATTCAATTTACTCCAGCACGCGTTGTCATGCAGGATTTCACAGGAGTTCCTTGCATCGTAGATCTTGCAACGATGCGCGAGGCAATCGTTGATCTTGGGGGAGACCCATCCAAGGTCAATCCACTTGCGCCAGCTGAGCTCGTTATTGATCACTCTGTTATTGCCGATGTCTTCGGAACGAAGGATTCATTTGAGCAGAACACAGATATTGAATATGAACGCAACCGCGAGCGTTATCGCTTCCTTCGTTGGGGGCAGGGCGCATTTGATGAATTCAAGGTTGTACCACCTGGAACAGGAATCGTTCACCAAGTAAATATTGAATACTTAGCTCGCGTTGTTATGACTCGAACAGTCAACGGCGTATTGCGCGCATACCCAGATACTGTTGTGGGAACTGATTCTCACACCACGATGGTCAATGGACTCGGAGTCCTTGGCTGGGGCGTTGGCGGAATCGAAGCAGAGGCTGCACTCCTTGGTCAGCCAGTGTCGATGCTTATTCCTCGCGTTGTTGGATTCAAGCTCTCAGGTGAGTTGCCTGTTGGAACTACTGCAACAGATATGGCGCTGACGATTACAGAGATGCTTCGTAAGCATGGAGTAGTCGGAAAGTTTGTTGAGTTCTATGGTCCAGGCGTTGTCTCTGTGCCCATGGCTAATCGCACAACCATCGGAAACATGTCACCTGAATATGGTTCAACATGTGCAATCTTCCCAATTGATGAAGAAACACTTCGATACCTGCGTCTTACAGGACGCAGTGATGATCAAGTTGCACTCGTTGAGCACTATGCAAAGGCTCAAGGAATGTGGCATGACCCATCTGTATCTCCTCGTTTTTCTGAGCATATTGAACTCGATCTATCGACTGTGGTCTCATCTATTGCAGGGCCTAAGCGTCCGCAAGATCGCATCTCACTTACTGCTTCCAAATCTTCCTTTGAAAAGATTCTTCCTACCTACTTCTCTGACAAGACAGGTAAAGAGGCGTATCCAGTCAAGGTGGGAGCAAAGGCGACAACCATTAAAAATGGTGATGTTGTTATCGCATCTATTACTTCATGCACCAACACATCAAACCCATCAGTCATGATTGGCGCCGCTCTTCTTGCAAAGAAGGCGGTAGAGAAGGGGCTGACATCAAAGCCATGGGTCAAGACAACTCTTGCACCGGGATCTAAGGTCGTTACCGATTATTACGATCGCGCAGATCTGACCAAGTACATGGAAGCACTTGGCTTCAACCTTGTCGGTTATGGCTGTGTGACATGTATTGGAAACTCAGGACCACTTCCTATTGAAATTAGCAAGGCTGTGAATGAGAACGACCTAGCAGTAACGGCAGTCCTTTCAGGAAACCGTAACTTTGAAGGTCGCATTAGCCCTGATGTGAAGATGAATTACTTGGCATCTCCTCCTCTCGTTGTTGCTTATGCACTTGCTGGCACGATGGATCATGATTTCGAAAAGGATTCACTCGGCAGCGATAAAGATGGCAACCCAGTACTTCTGAAAGATATTTGGCCATCTGCCCAAGAGATCCAGTCAGTCATTGACTCATCCATCTCATCTGAAATGTTTAAGAAAGATTATGCAACTGTCTTCGATGGCGATCATCGCTGGAAGTCACTTGATACTCCAACAGGAAAGACATTTGAATGGGATCCAAAGTCCACATACGTGCGCAAACCCCCTTACTTCGATGGAATGCCTGCCGAACCTAAGCCGGTTACCGATATCACCGGAGCTCGCGTTCTTGCCATTCTGGGTGACTCAGTAACAACAGATCACATTTCACCTGCAGGAAATATCAAGGCCGATTCACCTGCTGGTAAGTACCTTGAAGCAAATGGCGTCGATCGCAAAGACTTTAACTCATACGGTTCTCGCCGTGGAAACCATGAAGTCATGATCCGTGGAACATTTGCCAATATTCGCCTGAAGAACTTGCTTCTCGATGGTGTTGAAGGAAGCTTTACAAAGAACTTCCTTAACAATGGCGAGCAGACAACGATTTATGATGCATCCGTTGCATACCAAGCAGCAGGTGTTGGTTTGATCATCCTTGCAGGTAAGGAATATGGATCAGGATCATCACGTGACTGGGCAGCAAAGGGAACAGCACTTCTCGGAGTTCGCGCAGTTATTGCAGAGAGTTTTGAACGTATCCACCGATCCAACTTGATTGGTATGGGTGTTCTTCCTTTGCAATTTACCAATGGGGCAAATGCGCAATCACTAGGACTTAAGGGTGATGAGAGCTTTGCAATCACAGGAGTGACAGCACTCAATGCTGGCGGAATTCCAAAGGAAGTAACTGTGACTGCGGGGGATAAGACCTTCACAGCCAAGGTACGTATCGATACGCCAGGAGAGGCCGACTACTACCGCCACGGCGGAATCATGCAGTACGTACTGCGCCAGCTCCGTGGCTAATCTAGACTGCCTCCATGCTCGAATCGATTAAAAGTCCTAGCGACCTCAAAGCGCTCAGCCTTGAAGAGCTAGATCTACTTTCTGAAGAGATTCGCCAATTTCTGATTACCAAAGTCTCAAAGACTGGTGGCCACTTAGGTCCCAACCTTGGAGTTGTTGAACTAACAATTGCAATACACCGCACCTTTGATTCACCGAAGGATGTCATTCTCTTTGATACAGGTCACCAATCCTATGTTCACAAAATTCTGACAGGTCGCGCAGATAAATTCGATAAGTTACGTCAACGCGATGGAATTGCTGGATATCCAAACCGTAGCGAGAGCGCTCACGATGTCATCGAGAATTCACATGCATCAACCGCCCTCTCTTGGGGCGATGGAATATCACGCGGCTTCTCAATCACTGGTCAGTCAGATCGTCATGTTGTCGTTGTGGTAGGAGATGGTGCACTCACCGGTGGAATGTCATGGGAGGCACTCAATAACATTGCAGCAGCCGATGACCGCAATTTGATTATCGTTGTCAACGATAATGAGCGCTCATATTCTCCAACTATTGGTGGAGTTGCTACATATCTTTCAACTCTCCGTGTCACGCGAGGCTACGAGCGATTCCTCGATTGGGGCAAAGAGGTTCTTGCAAAGACTCCCGTCGTGGGAAATCCAATTTATGAAACATTGCATGGAATGAAGAAGGGCATCAAAGATATTGTCGCCCCGCAAGGAATGTTCGAAGATTTAGGCTTGAAATATGTGGGTCCCATCGATGGACATGACGTTGCTGCCATGGAGCGCGCACTCACGCAAGCCAGAGAATTCGGCGAACCAGTACTGCTTCATGTCATCACCGAAAAAGGTAAAGGTCATAAGCCAGCGATTGAAGATGAGGCTGAGAAGTTCCATGCTGTGGGAATTGTCGATCCTGAGACTGGCACACCACTAGGAAAGTCAGTGACCTCGTGGACCAGCGTCTTCTCAGATGAACTCGTCACACTGGGCCATGAACGCAAAGATATTGTGGCAATTACTGCGGCCATGCTTGGACCTACAGGCCTTGATAAATTTGAAGCAGCATTTCCTGATCGCACCATCGATGTGGGAATTGCAGAACAACATGCAGTCACAAGCGCTGCAGGTCTAGCTTTCACAGGTCTACATCCCGTTGTAGCCGTGTATTCAACATTTCTCAATCGCGCATTTGATCAGATGTTGATGGATGTGGCCCTGCATAAGGCTGGAGTCACCTTCGTTCTCGATCGCGCAGGCATCACAGGTGATGACGGACCTTCGCATAATGGAATGTGGGATTTAGCTCTGACGGGAATCGTTCCAACATTGCATGTTGCAGCTCCTCGTGATGGTGCGCGCCTTCGCGAAACGCTCCGTGAAGCAGTCGAAATTTCAAATGCACCATCTCTTCTTCGTTTTCCAAAGGGTGCGGTACAAAGTGATATCCCAGCATTTGAAAGACGCGATGGCATCGATGTTCTCTATCGAGGCGAGAGCGCAGATGTGCTCCTTGTCAGCGTTGGAGCAATGGCAGCGATTGCAGTCGAAGCTGCGTCTCAGGCATATCGCGAAGGCGTTGGTGTGACCGTCATCGATCCTCGTTGGGTTAAGCCTCTGCCACAATCACTTGTCACTATGGCTCAGCGTTATAAGAGCGTTGTAGTTCTGGAAGATGGAATCCGCCATGGTGGAATCGCAAGTTCGATTTCAGAGATGTTCCGCGAGGCAGGGCTCAATGTGGCGCTTCACAGCATCGGTGTGCCACTTGCATTTATTGAGCACTCAAAGCGCGCAGAAATCCTAGAAGACCTTGGAATTACTGCTCAGAAGATTTCACGCGACATTGTCGAGTGGAGTTCTACTGTGGAAGAGATGCAATTCCCGGCGCATGAAAACGCTGACCACAAGCAGACTCGCTAATACCTTCGCGATCTAGGTAAGGCAAAATTCCGCCGAGATGCATCGGCCAACCAGCTCCCATCAACATGCAGAGATCAATCTCAGCAGGTGATGAGACAACGCCTTCATCCAGCATCATGCGAGCTTCCTCTGCAAGTGCCTTCAGTGCTCGCGCGCGAACCTGTTCAGCAGTCGATGGCGTGGTGCCTTTATGTACAAGTGCAAGAGCTGCAGGATTGGCAGCAAATGAGCCATCTTCATTCTTAACATAGAAAGTCTTAACGCCTTCTTTAACCATCGCCTGCATCGTTGGAGAGATGCGATAGCGAGGACCAAGATTTGCATTCAGTGTCTCTGACACATGCAGTGCAACACCAGGACCCACAAGACCTAAGAGTTCAAAGGGAGACATAGGAAAGCCAATACTGCGCATTGCATTATCTGCAGTAGCAGGATCAGTTCCTTCATCAACTGCATCAGTGATCTCACCCATGAAGCGAGTAAGGAGGCGATTGACCACAAAGCCCGGTGCATCCTTACAAATAATCATCGTCTTCTTCAATTCCTTGCCGATACTCACAGCTGTTGCTGTTGTTGCATCATCAGTTTTTGATGTGCGAGCAACTTCAAGAAGTGGCATCACAGCGACAGGATTAAAGAAGTGGAATCCCACAACGCGCTCAGGATGTTCCAGGCCTTCGCTCATGCGCTCAACGGACAGGGATGAGGTATTGGTCGCAAGAACACACTCAGGACCGACAATCTTCTCAAGCTTCTTAAAGAGATCTTGCTTGAGCGATAGCTCTTCAAAGATTGCTTCAATCACAAAGTCACATCCAGCAAAGACTTGCTGATCCGATGAGCCACTAATAAGCAGTGATAGGCGCCCTGCAGATTCTGCGCTCATGCGCTTTTTCTCAACGAGCTTTGCAAGTTCATTCTTAACCCATGCAACGCCCTTATCGGCGCGTTCTTGGTCGATATCTGTCATGACAACAGGACACTTGAGATTGCGCAGCAGTAACAGTGCCAGCTGTGATGCCATCAATCCTGCGCCAACAACACCCACCCGTGAGACTTTGCGAGCAAGGGCAGGCTTAGGAGCACCTTCCACCTTCTTACGCTTCTTCTGAATCACGTTAAATGCATAGAGAGATGCACGCAGTGGATCTGACATTGTTAGATCTGCAAGTGCAACATCTTCTGCATCGAAACCTTGACCACGAGTATTGCTCTTAGCTGATGCAATCAGATCGAGTGCCCGCATAGGAGAGGCAATCTCTGCGCCGCCATATTTCTTGAGCGCCGCAGCGCGACCTGCAGCAAGTGCTGAATCCCATGCAGGATCATTGGAATAATCTTTACGTTCAATCTTTGTAGCGCCACTTAAAATGGAGGCTGCAAAGGCCACAGATTTTTCAAGGAAATCAGCAGGTGCATAGACAGCATCCACTACGCCAAGAGCGAGTGCATCCTTAGATTTCATCATCGTGTTGTTATTGAGTGCGTTGCCGATAATGATTTGAACGGCGCGTTCTGGACCAATCAACTTTGGAACAATTGTTGCCCCGCCCCAACCAGGAACCAGTCCAAGGAACACCTCAGGAAGACCCGTTAACGCTGTTGCAGATAATGTGCGGTAGTTGCAGTGGAGTCCGACTTCGAGTCCGCCACCCAGAGCTAAGCCGTTGATAAATGCAAAGGTGGGAATTCCAATTTCATCGAGGCGCCTGAATACATCATGGCCCAGCTTTCCAATTGCCAGTGATTGCTCGCGCTTATTCAAAAATGAGAGCGCTGATAAATCAGCACCTGCTGCAAAGATAAATGGTTTTCCTATGATTGCGATAGCAGCTGGCTTGCGGGAGGCCGCATCAGTAATGGCTGCATCAAGTGCTGCAAGTGATTGTGGCCCGAAGGTATTGGGGCGTGTGTGATCAAGACCGTTATCTAAGGTGATTAGAGCTAGTGAGCCTTTAAAGCCAAAGGGGGTCAGATCCACATCGCGAATAAGAGCGTTGGTAACGACTTCCTCAGGTGCACCTTCTGGAAGTTGAGTAGATGTAGTCATTACTTCTTACCTCCAACAAAGTGTGGGTTTTCCCAGATGATTGTGCCGCCCATACCAAGGCCAATACACATCGTGGTGATGCCATAACGCACATCAGTCTTCTCTTCAAAGGTGCGGGCTAAGTTGAGCATCAAACGAACACCGGATGAGGCAAGGGGATGGCCAACAGCAATTGCACCACCATAAGGATTGACGCGAGGATCATCATCTGCAATTCCAAAGTGATCTAAGAATGCAAGAACTTGCACGGCAAATGCTTCATTGACTTCAAAGGCGCCGATATCTTCAATCGTAAGGCCTGCCTTACCAAGTGCCTTAATGGTTGAAGGTACTGGCCCATAGCCCATGACTTCTGGCTCAACGCCTGCAAAGGCAAATGTGACCATGCGCGCTTTGATGGTCAGGCCAAGTTCTTTCGCCTTGTCTTCACTCGCAAGAAGGGCGGCAGTTGCACCATCGTTAAGACCGGATGAGTTTCCTGCAGTCACTCGACCTGCGGGGCGGAAAGGAGTCTTAAGGCCAGCGAGTCCTTCCATCGTTGTTGTGGGGCGAGGTGCTTCATCAACAGTTGCAATTGCCCAACCGAGTTCAGGGTTGCGAGCAGCTGTTGGAATGAGATCGCGCTGAATCTTTCCATCGGCATATGCCTTCGCAGTTTTCATCTGTGAGGCCAGTGCATATGCATCTGCGCGCTCTTTCGTTAAATGTGGAAAGCGATCATGTAAACGCTCTGCAGTAGCACCCATAGCGAGCGCATCTTGCTCCACCAACTTCTCAGCTAAGTAGCGAGGGTTGGGATCCATGAGCTCGCCCATAGGGTGGTTACCCATATGCTCAACGCCACCTGCAATTGCAATATCAATTGCGCCCATTGCGATTGCTCCTGCAACAGTTGTTGTTGCAGTCAGCGCACCTGCGCACCAGCGATCGATGGAGTAGCCCGGAACAGTTTTAGGTAGTCCTGCCAATAACGTTGCACTGCGACCAATATTCATTCCCTGATCACCAGTCTGTGTTGCAGCAGCGATTGCAACATCATCGATAGATGCAGGATCGACCTTGGGGTTGCGCTCTAAGAGCCCTCGCATTGCACGGACCATGAGGTCATCGGCGCGAGTGCCTGCATACATGCTTCCCGCCTTACCGAAGGGGGTGCGGACAGCATCGACGAGAACAACTGAGCGGATCTGTGAAGACATAGAACTTCCTTCGCTGGTGAGTATGTTCCAAAGGTTACTCGCCAGTAGGGCAAAAGGCTATGCGTTGAGAGGAGTTTTTACCTTTGCAGGTGAGAGGTAGGCCGCAATTGTGAGACCAAGGTAGGCAGCCCATGCAAAGAGCTGCAGCCATGAGGTTGTTGTATCAAAGCCGATAGTTCCACCGAGCAAGGATGCAACAAATGATTCCTTTGGCATCCATGAAGTGATATCCCACGCAAAGGCATCAGGGCCTGGGAGGAATCCGAACTCCTGGAATTCATGGATTCCGTAGGAGAGAACGCCACCTGCAACAACGATCAGCGCCACACCTGAGTAGGTGAAGAATTTACCCAAATTAAGTTTGACCGAGCGGTTATAGATTCCATAACCAAGTCCAACCGCTAATGCGAGTCCAAGAATCAGTCCGAGAGTTGCTGTTGAGAATGCTCCCACAGCTTTGAAATTGGAGTAGAGAAAGAGTGATGTTTCAAGACCTTCACGGGCAACTGCGAAGAAAGCAAGGGTTGCAATCGATAGCGAGCCGGTGGAGACTGCAACTGCAGCTTTGCCATGGAGTTGATCGCGCAGACCACGTGCTGTTCGCTTCATCCAGAAGACCATCCATGTCACCATCGCAACTGCGACAAAGGATGTTGTGCCGGCAAAGAGTTCTTCGCCCTTATCGGAAAGCTCGGCAGAGGTATAGGAGAGGAAGGCTCCAAGGGCCAGACTCAAGGCAATCGCTGCGAACACACCGGTCCAAAGTGGGCGTAAATGGCTACGTTGATCGCTCTTGACGAGGTAGGCAACGAGAATTCCGACTATGAGTGCGGCCTCTAGGCCTTCGCGCAAGGCGATGATGAATGTACTTAGCATGGAGTGAGAGTAATTGAGCCTGCCTATTTACGCAACTCTTATGTTGCGTAATTCATCACTCTTCTGGGGCAGCCTCAGCCTCAGCGGCGACCTCAGGGATCTCAAGGGGTTCACGCTCAGTTAGGGCAAGCTCCAGGATGGGAGAGGCGATCTCAGCCTGCCAGCGACGCGCTCCTAGGGCCAGAAGGGCTTCCTGCACAGAACCGGTAGGTGGTTGCCAGCAGATGCGGCGCACAAGCTCAGGGCTAATCATATTTTCCAGAGGAATCGATAATTCCTCAGCCCGGACCTGCAGATTAAATCTAGCGTGGGTAAGGGGTGCATATTTTTCAGGGAAGCGCTCGCGCCAAATCTTGATCGGTGGCAGAACATCGCTTTTGGAACGAGTCTCTGGCCATTGATCTTCTGGCATTGCAATGGCATCGGTAATACAACTAATCCACGTGGCAGCATTTTCTAACCACCGCGCTCGCAAGCCAAGGGGCCGCAGAATCTTCTCCAGATGTTTGCGATTGGTAATCGGGCCTTTATCCGATGAGAGCGCAATCTCTGTAATAGCTGCATCAGAGAGAAGTCGTCCTGGTGAGATATCAATATCTTGCGCCATCTCATTGCGTGCTTGCCATAGTTCGCGCACGACTGCCATGTGATTGCGTTTTTTCACCTTATGCATTCCTGATGTTCTGCGCCATGGATCAATACGAGGTGGTGCAGCAGGTGCCGTGAGAATTGCTGCGAAATCTTCCTCGGCCCATGTCCACTTCTTAGCATCGGCCAATAATTGATATACCTTCTCGCGAAGTTCTACGAGAAGCTCCACATCCAGTGCTGCATAGTTGAGCCAATCATGGGGGAGAGGCCTGGTGGACCAATCCACCGCAGAATGTTCCTTCGCAAGTGAAACTCCCATAAGGGTTTCAAGGAGAGGTCCAAGACCAACGCGGGCAAGGCCTGCAATACGGCCACCGAGTTCGGTATCAAAGAGAATGGTGGGAGAAATTCCAACTTCTCGCAGACATGGCAAATCTTGAGTACTGGCATGCAAGATCACTTCCACATCGCGAATTAATTCATTGAGAGCGATAAAGCAGCGATGGCCTGGACCGAAGGCGATGGGATCAATGAGATGTAATCCACCATTGATGCGCTTTATTTGAATGAGGTATGCGCGAGCACTGTATTTATAGCCTGATGCGCGTTCTGCATCGAATGCAAAGGGACCTGTTCCAAGTGCTAATTGAGCAAGAGCTGCATCAAATAACTCTTCTGTATTGATGATCGGTGGCACGCCATCTGCTGGGTGCAAGAGCGGGGTAGGTGCCGGTTCTTGCGGCGCTTGCTCTATCTCAGCCACGGCGACGAGCAGAACCAATGGATGCAACTCCATCAGGAATAGGTGGCAAGCCGGCAACTTCAGTCATGAGATTGCACCATGCTTGCACGTGAGCAAATATTTCTTCAGGCGATGCAATGGTGGGTGACCATGAAGCGCGAATCTCGATTTCAGAGTCGTCATTGCGCGGTGAAAGTTTTCCAAAGGATGCACTCGATACTCGAGTGACTGTGCCACTGGGTGCGTTGTATTGAGCATTGGTTGCATTGAGAGAATCCAATAACCAATTCCAGCCGACTTCTGGAAGCAGAGGATCTTCCTGCATCTCACTATCGACATCGGCGCGCATAAAGCTCACGCACCGGAAATCACCCTCCCACGTATCTTGGCCGCCAGGTTCATGCAAGATGACAAAGCGCCCTGATGCAACCTCTTCCTCGGCATCTCCCGCTTGGCCATTGGAGATATCGGCGGTAAATGCAAAAGAGTATGTGGCAAGTTTTTGTGGCGCAGGAACTTCTTCCAAAATGATTTCAGGCCGTGGAGTGAAAGTACGAAGAAGCTCGATCATCTCTTCAAAAGTAAATGTCGATTTCACTGGTTAATTCTAAAGTTCGAAGTGCTCATTAGATGGGAGGCTGAGGGGGTTGGGCTGTAGAGTCCTCGCCATGGCCAGCCTCCTCGCTCTTTTATCGAGCGGACTTTGGGGTAGCGCCGATTATCACGCAGGCAAATTGAGTAAGAAATTTCCATCCATCGCCGTTCTTGCAACTTCTCAGGCGATTGGATTTATCACAGGTGTGATCTTGGTCTTGATTACCGGTGCCTGGAGTGCACAGGCTTTTGGAAGTGATGGATATTTCTTTGCAGGAGCATGTGCTGGCCTGTGTGGCTATGCAGGATTAATGAGTCTCTATGCAGCTCTTTCAACAGGTCGCATGGGAGTTGTGTCACCGATTAGTTCACTTGGGTCCCTCATTCCTCTTGCCTACGCAATCGTCATCAAAGGCGATCAGCTCTCAACAATTTTGAGCATTGGAGTAGCAGCAGCGCTTCTTGGTGGATTCCTAGCAAGCGGTCCTGAAGTTTCACAAGGCCTTCCATTAAAACCTGTCCTTCTCTCACTCTCAGCAGCTTTCTTCTTTGGGTTCGCACTTGTCTTTATGGCAATCGGATCACAGAGCAGCGCGCTGATGACTATGGCGATGATGCGCACAACAACGCTCATCATTGGAATCGGAATTTTTATGAAGGTCCGTAATATGGGTGGACTTGGCAAACCCGAACTTCCCATCTTGATATTTATTGGTGTGGCCGATTTCGCAGCCAACCTCTTGTTGGGAGTTGCAACAACCAAGGGGTTGGTCTCACTTGCAATGGTGCTGGGCTCGCTCTATCCGATTGCCACGGCACTTCTTGCCTATAAATTTCTCCATGAGCGTCTGCATAAAGTGCAGTATGTTGGAATCGCATTCGCCGTTGTGGGCGTTGCTCTTATTTCAACGAGATAACTACCTACGTGCGGAGATAAATCTCGTCCCTGCTTCAGTCTTTTCATCTATCTGAGAGAAGTGAGATAGAAGCTCTTTCACATCTATGGCATCTTCTCCGCCAGCAACATCTGTAATGCTCAATTCAAGTTGATCGACAGAGCCGGCATCAATTAACTCACGGACAATTGAGGCACCAGCTTCTATGTGAATATTAGGACCAAAGGTTTTAGCAGCGCGCTCCAGTGCATCCACTGGCGAAAGATTCCAGCAGTGAGCCAAGCGATTATCAGCAAGTGGATTGATTAAGCTCTTTGAAATAACAACAACAGGACCGGGTGTGCGGTGATAGGGCTCTGTGCGCGCAGTATTTCCACCAATAAGAATGCAATCAGCGCTGCGGCGTCGGGCAAGAAATGCTGTGCGGTCAATCAAATTTGATACCCCTGCGGAATTTCCATTCTTGGTAGTCGAGCCATCGGCCCCTACAACGAGTGTGACCGTGACTACCATGTGCGCAAGAATATTGAATTTCTCACCCATTTATCAGCCAAATACCCCGTTCAAAATTGAAAATCCACATAGATGCGCGTTAGCCTTAAAACATGAGAAAACGGATGAGTGCTGGCGCATTGGCTGCCATCGCAGTATTTCTCATCTCATTTCTTTCTCCACCAGTAGCAACTGCTGCACAGACTCTTGCTCAAGTTCAGGCACAGATCAATCGACTTGAAGAAGAGGCAACGACTGCAGCTGAAGGTGCGCAAGAAGCTAAAGTGAAGTTGGCATCTCTTACCCGAAGTCTTGCTGGAATTCAGGCGCAAGCAGCAATTCAGGGAAAGACTGTCGATGCAATTTCAAAGACACTTGGAACTATTGCAGTCAATCAATATAAATCTGGCTCATTGAGTGAAAGTCTTGAACTTCTCTTTTCATCTGACCCAGCGCTCTATCTCTCATCTGCAGGCTCACTTGAAGCAATTACTCGCCGTAAGTCGACTGAACTACGTAAGTTCCAATCTGCAGAACAACAGCTCAATGCAACATCTCTTACAGTTAGCGATCGACTTGCCCAGGTAAAGGTGTTGCAGAAGAAGCTCGCTGAGCGAAGCGCATATGCGGCCTCGAAATTAGCCCAGGCAGAATCACTTCTTGCAAAGTTAAAGAAGGAAGATCGCGAGCGATTAGCAAAACTTGCTGAAGATCAAGAAAATGCCGATCAAGCTTCATCGCTGAAAGAAGCAAAGAGTGCTGCAGGTGTATCAGGTCGTGCAGGCATCGCACTCAAATACGCTCTTCTGCAAATTGGCGATCGATATGTTTTCGGTGCCGCTGGTCTAACAACGTGGGATTGTTCAGGGCTTACGATGCGAGCATTCCGAACAGCGGGCGTCTCACTTCCTCACTCATCCCGCGCTCAATCACGGATGGGTAAATCAATTCCGTTCAACCAGAAAAAGCCTGGAGACCTTCTCTTCTTCGGACGCCCTGTTTCACATGTGGGTGTTTACCTTGGTGGCGGACGCATGGTCCACGCACCTCGTTCGGGTTCACGTGTCAAAGTCGCAGATGCTTCTTCACTGGGACCTAAACCGCTGGTTGCCATCCGCCGGTTCTAATGAGCACACCAGCGATTCTTTGCATTACCAATGATTTTGGTCCACGAGCAGGCGGTATTGAAACCTTCATCATCGGGCTCGTTGAACGAATGCCAAAGAGTTCAGTCATTGTCTATACATCTTCACAAGAAGGCTCAGAGCCCTTTGATCGTGCATGGCGTGAAGATTACGGCGTTGAAGTCATTAGAGATAAATCAAAAATTCTCCTTCCCACGCCACGAGTAGGAAGAGCTGTAAGAAAGATTGCTCGCGAACGAGGAGTGACAAAGGCTTTCTTTGGCGCAGCTGCGCCCCTTGCACTTCTCTCACAAGGTTTGCGTCGCGCCGGCGTCACTCGCATTGTTGCGCTCACACATGGTCATGAAGTCTGGTGGGCTCGACTCTGGCCATTCTCCCTTGCTATCAAACGCATAGGTACGGGTACAGATCACCTCACCTACTTAGGCAATTACACGAAGTCGCAGATTGAACGAGCCCTCTCGCAAAAAGCGCGAGAATCAATGGTCAAAATTGCACCAGGAATTGATACCGAACACTTCGCACCCCAATCGAGCGCTGCTGCACTGCGAGCAGAACTTGGTTTAACACAGAAGAAGGTCATCGTCTCGGTAGGAAGACTTGTGCATCGCAAGGGACAAGATACATTGATTGAGTCGATGCCTGAAATTCTCACTCAAGTACCAAATGCACACCTGCTCTTTATCGGAGAAGGACCCTATAAAAAATACTTAGTGAAGCGAGCTGCTGCTCTTCACATCACTCATGCCATCACCTTTATTGGACGCATTCAGTATGCAGATCTTCCACGCCATATCTGCGTGGGAGATATTTTTGCGATGCCATCTCGCTCACGTTTAGCAGGACTTGAAGTAGAAGGATTGGGCATTGTTTATCTTGAGGCAAGTGCATGCGGGCTTGCTGTCATTGGTGGAAAATCTGGGGGAGCACCGGATGCTGTTCTTGAAGGTGAAACCGGCTATGCCATCGATGGCACATCACCACATGATGTTGCATTTGCTGCAATCGCCTTGCTCAATAATCCAACGTTAGCTAGCAGCATGGGGGCTCGAGGTCGGCAGTGGATTATCGATGAGTGGCGCTGGGATATCTGGTCACAGCGATTTAACGCACTTCTTAGCTAAGCCCTGATTGCTTGGCTTTTTCTATAGCTTGCACACGATTCTTCACATCCATCTTGCGATAAATCGCACTCAGATGTGTCTTAAGCGTTGATTCTGTAATGAATAAGGAATCTGCAAATTCCTTCAGCGGTGCCCCTTTATGCAGCTGCGAAAGTATTTGAAGCTCTCGTTGAGACAGACCAAATGTTTCACGAGTGCGTTTGATAGCACCTGCAATATCGGTTGCTGAGAATGCCTGAGGTGAAAGAAGAGCGTGCTCGATGCTTGCTAACAATTCACTCATAGGAGCAGCCTTTTGCACAAAGGCGCTAGCGCCAGCAGTCATCGCTGCAAGTACATATTCATCGCTCTCATTAAAACTTAAAATAACTAGAGCGGTCTGTTGTGAGATGGAGCGAACCCAGGTCACGATATCGAGACCGTTTCCATCAGGCAGATTGAGATCAACGATGATGAGGGCGGGATTGGTTTTTGCAATCTGAGCAAAAGCTTCGCCGCGAGATGCCGCCTCATGAATATCAAATCTTTCCAACTTCTCCAGTGCTCGACGCACACCCGTTCGAACGACTGCATGATCATCAATGACAAGAACTGTTACTAATTGAGTCAGATCAATATCGCGATACGGGTGCCTTCAATACTTTCTATCGTCAGACTTCCGCCGAGTGCATGTACTCGTTCGAAAATTCCAGATAATCCATAGTGGCCGTCTTTCACGTGCGCGCCTCCAATCCCGTTATCAATCACCTCAAGACAGGTTCGATTGTTGACGGGATAGAGGTTGATGCCAATGTGGGTAGCCCTAGAGTGAGCAGAGCAATTACGTAGGATTTCGGTAGCAATGAGGATCAACTCACTGTGGGCGCTTTCTGCAAGAGGAACTTCCTCCAACCGCAGGGAAACCTCGCAAGGGATGAGAAGTTCCGCGACCAAACTTTGCAGTGCGTTGTTCAGTGGCGCGCTAGATATCTTTCGTAGATGCAGAATCTCTCTACGCACCTTGCTGATTAATTCATCCACCGCAAATCGCGTAGTACGAATCTCCGTGCGGGCGTTATTCGATAGTGACTCTTCTGAAAGAAGTACATCGAGTGAATAGCCAATACCCACGAGGTCCTGCGCGATGCCATCATGAAGCTCCCGAGCAATACGTACTCGCTCAGGTGAAGGCATCTCCATCGAAATTACTTAGTGAAGAGCGCAGTAATTTCTGACGCGTACTTCTGGCTAATAACGTGACGCTTGAGTGAGAGCTTGGCGGTGAGTTCTCCGCCTGCAATAGTGAAATCTTGTGCCAGAATCGTAAATTTACGAATGGACTCAGCCTTGGATACTGCCTTGTTAGCTTCATCCACCGCAGTTTGAATCACAGCAATCAAATCAGGATCATTAATCAAGGTATCAATCGTTGCACCAGACTTTTTATTTGCAGCGATCCATCCCTTGAGCATGTCTTGATCGATAGTAATGAGGGTTGCAATAAATGGCTGGTTATCTCCAACGACCATACATTGGCTCACAAGTGGGTGTGCGCGAAGGCGATCTTCAAGGACTGCAGGAGCCACATTCTTTCCACCCGCGGTGACAATGATTTCCTTCTTACGACCTGTGATGTAGAGGAAGCCGTCATCATCAAGACGACCAAGGTCACCAGATTTAAACCATGGACCATCAAATACTTCTTGATTGGCCCCATCGTTCTGCCAGTAACCGCGCATGACGATATCTCCCTTGATCAGGACCTCACCGTCATCTGCAATTTTGATTGTTGTTCCTGGAACTGGGCGACCTACTGAGCCGACGCGAATATTCTTTGTGAGGTTAAGAGTTGCACCTGCTGTAGTTTCAGTAAGTCCATATCCTTCAAGAATGGTGATTCCAGCTCCGCGATAGAAGTGGCCAAGACGTGCGCCGAGTGGTGCACCACCAGAGATAGCTGCCTCAACTTTTCCACCCACTGCTGTGCGAATCTTTGAATAGACAAGCTTGTCAAAGAGCCCATGCTTAAGAGTGAGAAGAGGATTAAATCCACGCTTATCTTTCGCCTCGCTATAGGCAATAGCGACCTCTGCCGCCTTTCTAAATATCTTTCCCTTACCGGCAGCATCTGCCTTTGCTTCTGCACCGTTATAAATCTTTTCAAAGATGCGAGGAACAGCAAGGACGAATGTTGGCTTAAATGAAGCAAGATCAGGTTGTAATCTGCCAACTGGATCACTGCAGTGTGCAAGGTGAAGACCAGCGTGAATTGCACCGATTTCCACCATGCGACCAAATACGTGGGCGACAGGCAAGAAGAGAAGGGTTGACCCTCCAGGCTTAAGGAAGAGATCACTCGCACCTTCAACGACGTTGCCACATTCAGCTAAGAAGTTTCCGTGTGTGAGTTGCACGCCCTTAGGACGACCTGTGGTGCCTGATGTGTAGATCAGAGTTGCAAGAGTGTCAGGAACGAGTGCGTTACGACGACGATCAATTTCATCATCAGAAATCTGCGCGCCAGCTTTGCGAAGAGTTGAGAGCACATCATCTGTCATGACCCAGACATGTTTAGTGTGGGAAGGAAGTACTGTGTTAACAAGTTCTTTATGTGTTGGTGTTTCAACGATAAGACCTACAGATGCAGAATCGTTGAGAATCCAATCCACCTGCTCGGCAGAAGATGTTTCATAAATTGGGACTACGCACCCACCTGCATACCAAATTGCAAAATCTAGAATGGTCCACTCATAACGAGTGCGCGCCATGATGGCAACGCGATCTCCAATTGCAATACCTGCTGCAACAAGACCTTTAGCTGTTGCGCGAATCTCTTCCTCTACCTGTCGCGCAGTCAGTGGCTGCCATCCATCACCGAGAGGGCGTGACATCGTGATGCGCTCTGGTTCAAACCATGCGCGCTCTGAGATGAGATTGGTGAGGTTTCCAGCAGTTGCTGCGGGAATTATGGCTGGGTTAGTGACTTCATTCATGTCGCTAACGCTAGCGGGAGAGATGGGCAAATGGGAAGATTCTCGCGCAAGATTGATGGAACGAGAGGGCTGGAGAAGGTTGGTAGCCTTGCGCCCATGTCCGAGAAGAGCGTTTCCACAGTCGTCATTGATGCACCCCTAGCCGATGTTCAAGCCGCACTCTTTGAGATCGGCTCATATCCCGAGTGGCTCTCATCCATTAAGAAGGCTGATGTCATCGAACGCGATGGCGAGAACCGCGTCCTTAAAGCAAAGCTTGCAATTGATGCCGGCATGATGAAAGACCGTGTCACCTTGGACTATGACTGGAGCGCAGCTCCCGCAACTCTCTCCTTCACAATGGATGAGGCAGATCTCTTAACGCAGATGGATGGCACATATTCACTCAAGGCTATTGATGCTGACACAACACAAGTGACCTATGAACTCACCGTTGCCGTGAGTTTGCCCGTTCCTTCGATGATGATTACAAAAGCTCAACAGCAAACAATTGATGCAGCGCTGAAGGAATTGGCCGAGCGAGTCGCATAAATGAGTTACACGATCGGCGTTGATGTTGGCGGAACAAAGGTTCTCGGCGGCGTCGTAGATGAATTAGGAACGGTTGTTAAGACCGCTCGGCGCGACACACCTCGCGAAGGTGGAGCAGCCCTCACCCAAGCAATTGCAGATGTTGCCAAAGAGTTAATGAGCGAATTCACCATTGATTCAGTGGGAGTCTCAGCAGCAGGATTTGTTTCATCTGATCGTAAGACCATGCTTGCAACACCGAATATCGCAGGGTGGAACGGTGTTGATCTTGATTACCAACTCACCTCCCTCATAGGACTTCCTGTCGTCATTGAAAATGATGCCAACGCTGCTGCATGGGGCGAAGCACGATTTGGCGCAGGTCGCGGAAAGCGTCATATGTTGATGCTGACTGTTGGCACAGGTATCGGTGGAGGAATTGTTGTTAATGGCGAGCTCTATCGTGGAGCATTTGGAATTGCTGCAGAGATCGGACATATTCGAGTCGTTCCTGAAGGCCATCTCTGTGGTTGTGGTGCTCGCGGTTGTTTTGAACAATATGGATCTGGCAACGCTTTGATGCGCCATGCCCGTGAAGCTATTGCTGCAAGTCCTGATATCGCCCGCAACCTTCTCTCACGTGGTGATGGCACTCTTGAAGGACTAACGGGCAAAGCAATCACAGATGCTGCGCGCGATGGTGATGCGGTAGCACTTGCAGCATTTAACACAACAGCGCAGTGGTTAGGTGCAGGTATTGCCTCCCTTGCAGTCGTTCTTGACCCAGAGTGTGTTGTTATTGGTGGGGGAGTCATTGATGCTGGGGAAATCTTGCTCAAGCCCACTCGTGAAGCGCTCGAACGTTCCATGCCATTTGCAGGAAAGCATCCTTACCCAGAAATTATTGGTGCACAGCTCGGAAATGAAGCAGGACTTGTAGGAGTTGCCGATTTAGCAAGATCCTAAATTACAGAGCAGCACCATCATCAGGATGCTGGTTGTGCGGATTATTTTTCCATCGAGTAATGGCACGGAGTGCATCTCGCACCTGATCTTTCAGACTCTTTTTAGCAATTGCAGGTGGCGTGAATCGGTTGTGATCTTCAAATGCATCTAACTCATCCAAATATGTTGTTGGAGTTGATTCATCGAGTGAGAGACCTTCGACCATTGATTCAAACTCTGCATTAACGAGTTCATCATCGAATTCATCGCTCGATTCACGCTTGCTCATGGTTTATGTTCGCACAAAGGGGGGTAATCACGCTAAATTAGCGCCTATGAACAACCTGCCCTACGGAACCTTGCGGGCATTTCTTACCCCCTTCCTCATGTTGCTCTTTCGCCCTAAGGTAAAAGGTCTGCGCAATGTGCCGGCATCTGGCCCTTTGATCCTTGCATCAAATCATCTCTCCTTTAGCGATTCAATCTTTATGCCACTTGTTGTTCCTCGCAAAGTTACCTTTCTTGCAAAGAGTGAGTACTTCACATCTCCTGGACCTAAAGGGTTATTGAAGAAGCTCACCTTTATTGCATTGGGACAAGTTCCTGTCGATCGCTCTGGTGGTCGCCGCAGTGAAGCAGCGCTGATTACAGGTCTTGAAGTTCTTGCAGGCGGAAACTCTCTTGGTATTTATCCCGAAGGAACTCGTTCACCTGATGGTCGCCTTTATAAGGGGCGCACAGGTATTGCGCGCCTTGCTATTGAATCTGGTGCGCCAATTATTCCGATTGCGATGTTTAATACCGACAAGATCCAGCCCACTGGAACTGTTATTCCAAAAATTATGCGAGTGGGAATTACCTTTGGCGAACCTATGTATTTTGAAGGCGACTCATCAGATCTGCTTTATCTGCGTGAAGTCACGGATCAGATCATGAAACGCATTCAGCAGTTATCTGGTCAAGAATATGTTGATACCTATGCCGTGAAGGCGAAGAAATCTGGACTCAACGTTGAAAATAATGAAGAGAGCGATTAATCAATCTGTAGCTCTGCACGCTTAATCAAATAGTTACATACATTACATTCAGGCCCTGAATCAGGCATGCCACCTTCAATAGTGGTGATGAGCTCTTCAAGGATTGCGCTAAAACGAGCAGTGTCGCGTTCGACGGGAACATAGACCTTATTCACACCGAAGCCATGAGAGTTACTTGCTAACTCACTCTGTGCAGTTTCGGTAACTCCTGCTAGTTTCCAGATAAGTAGACCCATGGATGAAACAGGGAAGGGTTTGCCCTTATCTGGATTCTCAAGTGCGTGGGCATATGCCTCAAGTTGTGGCGCATAGAAAGGGCCGTTGTCACGATCTGAATCAGAGACTTTGCAATCAATGATTCCTACGGAGCCATCTGTGTAATGACCTAGTAGGTCATAGATTCCTAGTATTTTCCAGCGAGTTTCAAAACCGTTGATTTTGATAGGCGCACTCTTTACCCATTGTCCCCATTGCTTCACAACGCCGGGTTTAAGTGATGAGTCAATATCTTGCATGGATGCTCTGCGAAAATGTTCTTCTTGAGAATCAGCCAGTGGCTTTACGAGAGGAAACTCTTTCTTGAGTTCGAATTTAAACCAATATTTGAGCCAGAGGCATCGCTTGCAGGTGGAGAGCCCAAAGGTGAGATCAGATGGAGCAATGGTCTCTCTTGCTGGAACATCAGGTTTTTGCATGGCTCATCTTCTCGCTATCGACTAGTTACTGCAGAGATTAAGATGGCGACACCAAGAATAATCATGATAACTCCACCGGTTGCACGAAGTCGTTCAAGGCGCTTGTTATCTGTTGCAAGCCATGCACGCGCAGTTCCGGCCAGTAAGCCCCATGTTCCATCAGAGATAAATGCGAGCACGCAGAAAACTAATCCAAGAAATACCAATTGGATGGTGACACGTCCACCATCGATATCTACGAATTGGGGGAGAACTGCTGCAAAGAAGACGATTGCCTTTGGATTAAGAACGCCCACCCAAAAACCATCACGAATTGATTGACGCGCAGTCGGTGCAATCGGTCCTTGATTCGTCATATCTGCGGCATGCAATTGACGTTTGCGAATGGCATCCACGCCGAGATAGATCAGATAGAGGCCTCCGGCCCATTGCACTGCGATGTAGGCGATATTCCATTTCTGCAATATTGGACCGACTCCGAGTGCCACCAAGGTCGATAGAACAAAGGAGCCCGCCACATTTCCTGCAACGGTGAGAACTGAGATTCTTCGCCCCCAGGCAACAGCTCGAGCGATGACGAAGAGAACGCTGGGCCCTGGAGCGATAATGATGATGATCGCAGCCACCACGTACTCAGGCAGGCGCGTAGGAATGACTCCGGAGAACATGAGGCAAAGGTAGCCAATAGGCGCGTCGATTTGCGCCCTCTGCCCCCATGGGCTTGAATGAGCACTCGATATATCGAATAGATATATCGTCTAGCCATAGCCTGAGAGGAGGACCGCAAATGCGATCACGTTCAGAATCACTTGAATTTGCCCTCCTGGGCCTGCTCTCACAGGGTCCGCTGCACGGCTATGAGCTTCGAAAGCGCCTCATGGCGATCTTCGGCCCATTCCGAGCGCTCTCATTCTCAGTCCTCTATCCGCAGTTAAAGCGGATGGTGATCTCTGAAGTGATTGAAGCGAAGGAAATTGGCGTGACATCACGCCGCACTCGCATTGTCTACACAATCACGAAAAAGGGAACCAAGCGCTTTGAGCTACTCAATAGCGCGGTGACATCAGATTCGTGGGAAGACGAAGGATTTGGAGTGCGCTTTGCATTCTTTAGCCCAACAACGACTCCTAACCGAGTTCGAATTCTGGAGGGGCGCTTGCGCCGCCTGGAAGAGAAGGCAGGGGTTTTGAAAAATGAATTAGCCAGCACTCCTGCTGCACTAGATAGATATCTCGAGGAGTGGCGCCGCTTCTCTCTCGAATCGCTAGAGCGAGAAATCGCATGGCTTAAAGAAATGATCATCACTGAGGAGAAAAGTAAATGAATATCACCACCGGTAAGGGCGACATCCGTGTTGCAATTGTTGGCGTAGGAAACTGTGCCAACTCACTCGTACAGGGAGTCACCTACTACAAAGATGCAGCGATTGACCAAGAGATTCCAGGTCTCATGCATGCTGTTGTCGGGGAGTATCACATCAACAATGTGAAATTTGTAGCTGCCTTCGATGTTGATGCAAAGAAGGTTGGATTAGATCTTTCAGAGGCAATTTGGGCCAGCGAGAACAACACCATCAAGTTCTCAGATGTGGCAAAGACTGGTGTTCCAGTTCTGCGTGGCGTCACACTCGATGGCCTTGGTAAGTATTACAAGGAGACAATTCAAGAATCGACAGCAGCGCCTGTCGATGTTGTTGCAACGCTGAAGGCGGAAGAGGTAGATGTCCTCATCTGCTACCTCCCAGTGGGCTCTGAAGAGGCTGCAAAGTACTACGCACAGTGTGCACTTGATGCAGGATGTGCCTTCGTTAACGCTCTGCCAGTCTTTATTGCATCTGATCCAGTGTGGGCTAGAAAGTTTGAAGATGCCGGCCTTCCTATTGTTGGCGATGACATCAAGAGCCAAGTAGGTGCAACTATTACTCACCGCATCATGGCTAAGTTGTTCCAAGATCGCGGCGTTCACCTTGATCGCACCTACCAGCTCAACGTGGGTGGAAATATGGACTTTAAGAATATGCTCGAGCGCGATCGCCTTGAGTCGAAGAAGATTTCAAAGACCAACTCTGTGACCTCTCAACTAGAGCACGATTTGGGTGCAAAGAATGTTCACATCGGACCATCGGATTACATCCCATGGCTGGATGATCGCAAGTGGGCGTATGTCCGCCTTGAAGGTCGCGCATTTGGAGATGTCCCATTAAATCTTGAGTACAAGCTAGAGG
>Ga0315905_10000276_pt1 | contig 55939 bp, 47 predicted proteins | sample LakEriMetagenome_5_FD_203522 | JGI IMG/M metagenome (GOLD analysis project Ga0315905, IMG submission 203522) | Freshwater fungal communities from buoy surface, Lake Erie, Ohio, United States - Buoy 4 MA121 | ecosystem: Environmental > Aquatic > Freshwater > Lake | place: USA: Lake Erie, Ohio...
GCCCCGCCCGGCGGATTGCGCATCGGCCAGGACAAAGTGGCCGTGGGCAGCACCCGCTGCCGCAGCCTGAAGGGCATCATCATTTGTTGAGCCTGTCGCGGTCAGACACGCCGAAGTCCACGCCGGGCCCAGCAGTTCCTGTAGTTTGACAGGGTCGAGTGGCGTGTCATTCACAGCGCAGTGCTTTCGAAGTCGAGGGACAGGTCCAGCGCCTTTACAGAGTGAGTGAGCGCCCCGCTGCTGATGAAATCAACGCCGGTGGCGGCAATGGTGGGCAGGCGCTCCAGTGTAATGCCGCCGCTGGCTTCCAGTTGAATGCCGCTGCCTCGCACGAGGGCGACACATTGCGCCATGTCATCGAGGCTCATGTTGTCGAGCAGGATGATGTCCACTCCGCGGAGGCTGAGGAATTCCTGCACCTGCGCCACGGTGTCTGCTTCCAGTTCGATGCGGATGCCGGGCTGTCGTGCCTGGGCACGGTCGATGCCGGCCTGAAGCTCCACAAGGCTGCCGGCCGTCTGGAGGTGATTATCCTTTACCATGACCATGTCGTAGAGCCCGGTGCGGTGGTTGGTGCCGCCGCCGGCGCGCACGGCCATTTTTTCCAGCCAGCGCCAGCCTGGAGTAGTCTTGCGGGTATCGAGGATTTTGGTGCCGGTGCCGGCCAGCGCCTGGACGCAGCGCTGCGTCTGAGTGGCAATGCCACTGAGCCGCTGCAGGAAATTCAAGGCCGTGCGCTCGCCGGTGAGGATGCTAGGCGCGGGGCCCTCCAGCAGCATGACGGCATCGCCACGGTGCACGGCGCTGCCGTCCGGAAGCAAAATCCGGCAGCGCACGGCCGGGTCCATTAATCGAAAGACTTCAGCGGCAATTTCCCCGCCGGCCAGTACGCCGGTTTCTTTTGCGATAATTGTGGCCCGCGCCTGGCGTTCCGCGGGGACAAAGCACCCGGCGGTAATGTCCCCTGAGCCAATGTCCTCGCGCAGGGCCATGTGGATGAGCTGGCGAACTTCTTCCGGTATCATGTGCTTGTGTATGGGAAGCTGATTTAGACGGCGACCCATTTGCGGGCGGCACTGCTTTTCAGAACGGCTTCGCAGAGTTTTACTTCATCATGACCATCCTGTGCGGTGGCGAACAGCAGCGGCGTTTTATTGCCGCTCGCGATGTGCTCATACACCGCCCGGTAGTGCATCTTATGGCTGTCAGCGAAGCCTTCGGGGTGGCCGCCGGGATAATCGGTGAAGCCGGCCACATCCTCACAGAATCCGGCGGTGCCGCGCTGGAGGATCTGATTGGGCTCGTCACGCCGGCCGACGAGGATTTCGTTGGGCTGCTGGAGGTCCCAGCGCACGCTGCCCTCTGTACCGTAGATGCCGAAGGCGAGACTGCATTTCCATCCGGCTGCCACCTGGGAGATGGCGGCGTTGGCATGCACGCCGCTGGCGAAGCCGTGCGGCGACTCGCCAAACTGCAGCAGTACACTGGCAAAGTCCTCTGTATCCACCGGATAGGAAACCAGCTTCCCGCTGGTTGCTTTGGCGAAGGACTTCACCTCGCCCTTCGGACGGTGGCGGGTTTTGTGGAAGGTTTCGAGGGTGGCAAAAACGGCGGCGGGTTTGGCGCCGAGAACGAAGGAAACCGCGTCAATCCAGTGTGTGCCAATGTCGCCCACGGCGCGCAGTTTACCGCCTTCGCTGGCGAGCAGCCGCCAGTTGTAGTCCGTGTCCTTCAGCAGCCAGTCCTGAAAGAAGTGCCCCTGCACATGGATGATGCGCCCGAGGTCACCGCGCTGCACCATGGCCCGCATCTGGAGCACCGCGGGAAAAAAGCGGCACATGTAATTCACGGCAAACACACGGTCGGAGGCGGCTGCTGCCTTCAACAAACGGGCCGTCTCCTTTGTGTCCATGCCCAGCGGCTTCTCGCAGACCACATGCTTGCCGGCCTTTAGCGCGGCCAGGGACTGCTCCACATGCACTTTGTTTGGTGAGGTAATGTGGACGACATCAATGTTCGGCGACTTGAGCATCGCGGCGCAGTCATAGTCGCCGTAAACTTCAGGAATGCCCCAGCGGATGGACGTCTCCGTGGCGCTGGCGGTGCTGCCGCAGATGGCATTCACCTGAACGCCGAGGCGCTTGAGGGCTTCGATGTGAACCGGCCCGATGAATCCGGTGCCGATGACGCCGGCGCGCAGGTGAGTGAGTGGAAGTGGCATGATCAGCCATGCTGGCTCCAGACTGCGGCTCCGCCAGGGGGAATTGCTCCGGAAGGCGTATTCAGGCCCGGCTCAGGGCCTTGAGATTGCGCTGATAGGTGGCGGCATCGCGCACTTCACTGGCAACCCCCAGCGGACGGGTGACGATGAGGCCCGCATGGCTGGTGTAGGTATTCAGATAGGTGGAAATGGTGCCTTCAAAGGTCACTTTACGGTAGTTGCGCGAGGCGTGAAAAAACAACGGGCGTCCCTTTTCGTCTTTGATGATCAGGCCAACGTGACTGCACACGCCGCCCTGTGCCGTGGTGACAATGCCCGCGATATCCCCGTCGGCCAGTTTGCCTTCCACAGCAGCCACTTTGGCTTTAGGGACATAAAACACGGGCAGTTTGGTCACCCGCTCCTCCATCTTCGCGACGGCGGGTATGAGTTCCGGATTCTCTTTTAAATACCGGTAGTTGCTCCACCCGGCGGACATTTCACGGCTGATGCGGCCGGTAAGACGCTGAGCCCCCGGCAGGCTCCGTGTGATGTCGCGCACGCTGTTGCGGGCTTCATTGTCGATGAACCACTCCGTGAGGTAGTGCATCCGGTCGAGGTAGCTCCCGCTGCAGTGCCCGGCCCGGTAGCGGGTCCATTGGATTTCCTGAAGCAGATGCACGGGGGCGAACGTCCGGTGCGGGCGTTTCAGCATCCGTGCGGTGCCCAGCGCCACCTCGAACAGTGTCCAGCAGTCCAGGCCGTTTAGATTCACCGACGGACTCTCGATGGAGTCGTGAATTTCCAGCGTCCACGGAACGTAAGGCGTGCCGGTGAACTCACGCGCAATCAGTGCGACGCGGCTGCCGACAGGGAGCTTCGACCAGTTGCCGGCCTGAGCTTTGCGCACAATCTCCGCGAACTTGTCCTCGCCTTCGAAGGTGAGACGCAGCGGCAGGTGGTCGATACCCGCCTGTGCTGCCGGCAACGCGACGGCGCTGCCCAGGGCCAGGTGGAGCAGCTTTCGGCGTGTCATTCGAGACGCTGCAGTTTATTGATGCGGTAGCGTGCGGGCAGGAACTCATTGTTGTCCTGTTCCGCCTGGGCGGCATCCATATGAATGAGCCGCGGGTGATCGTTGAATTCGATTTTATGAACGCCGTCGATGGGAGTCTTCAGCGCCTCGGCGAGGTCTTTGATGTCATTGATCGTCCGGTCGTTCACTTTGGTGACGATCAACTGGTGCAGCCGCTCGTAGCCCACCGTGCCGGGGGAGGGGAGGACGCCACTGAGGAAAACCAGCTTCCTGCGTCCCTGTTTCATGAGTTCCTCCTGATTGGTCTGGGCATAGACAAGGCGGAACGGCGCACGGTCACGCCAGTCCCGGCCGGCGAGTTGGAGGTAGTTGATAGTAAGCTCCTGGAAGAGCAGGCCGCCAAGGATCAGGTAGCGGGGGCCGCGGTCGAACATGTAGGGATCGACCAGGTAATCCGATGGATTGCGGCGCTGCATTTTGCAGTCGATGTTCATCTGTTTGCCGTCGCGGAAGATGGTGAGCTTCACGCTTTCACCAACTTTGGCCGCTCCGCGGAGCAGGTGGCTGGAAGCGAGCAGGCCGAATTCGGGATCTGTGTAATAGCCACGGCTGTCGAGCTTATGATTGTTGATGGCGAGCATGACATCACCCTCTTTGATGCCGGCCAGATCGGCGGAGAACCCGGGAGTGGTGCCGGTGACGAGGATGCCGCCATCAATGCCGTCGAGTTTCAAATATTTGCGCAGCTGCGGATCGATGGTCTGGCTGTTTTTGGCGCCGAACTGTGGCAAACCTTCATAAGGGGGCTGCGCGGCGTCAGTAAGGAAACGGTCGATGATCTGCGGGGGGATAATGTCAGAGACCTGGTCACGGGTGTTATAGCGAATCAGCATGCCCGCGAGCTTGCCTTCGTGCACGACGGGAAGCGTGAAGGTGCCGGAACGGTATTGCACTGTACCATTGGCCTGGAAGATGAGGAAGAACTGGTCCTCCAGGAAATAGCCTCCAATATCGGCTCGATCGAGGTCGATGGTGGAAGTGACGGGTGAGCCGTTGTTCTCAAATTGCCAGACGTTCAGCTTGGCTTTGGGCTTGAGCGATTTGTCGATCTCCAGCGGCTGCATGCCATTGAAGAAATCGCCAGGGTCCTCGGCCGGCATGACGGTGGCGAGGTTGAGTTCGTAGTCCACGGCTTCTACTTTGGAGACCAGCTTGCGGCCGGAGGCGGCGATTTCGAGTTCCACATAGCTGGCATCCTGGGCCAGTTCCGCGGTCACGAGAACGCGGTTCCCCGGGAGTAGAGCCCCAAGGCCGCGGCGGGTGCCGGGATTCAACTTCTGCCAGGGCAGCCCAAAGTTGTAGCCCTGGCTGGTGATGTTGACTCGCAGCATGGATTTTTCCGGGGACGGGCCGGGCTGCTGAGCGGAAGCCGTCTGCATGAGAACGGCGCTGGAAAGGGTAAGCGTGAGAAAGTGACGGAGAGTCATGAGGAAACGGCAGGAAAGGATTGGGACCGTGTGGAAGCTATTCGATGTAGGCCGTTTCGCTGACGTCATATTTGTCCAGGATGCGCTGCTGGGCGGTCACAGCCTCAGCCTTGTTGAGCACGACAGGCCGGCCTTCGCCCAGCAGTTTGATCGTGATGAAGCCGCCCTCGGGTTCCTTCTTTAGCGCTTCAGCCACATCTTTGAGGCGCTGTATTTTCACGTCGTTGATCTCATCGATCAGCTGCCCGGTGAATTCGCGCAGGTAGGTGTTGATGCTGTCCGGCAGGATCGTGGTCAGCACCACTGGCTGAGGACGCTCTTTGTAGAGGGCGTCCTGCGAGAAGTAATTGAAATAGTACCGCGTGCGAAGGTTGGCGGGCGAGTGGGCCCCCATCATCGGGGAGTCCATTGGCTGGAAGACCAGGCCGGCGAAGGTTACGTATTGCGGCCGCTGCTCATATTTGTTGGCCGTCATCTGGTAGTGGTCGGTATTCTTGAGCGTGATCTCCATTTCGCTATGCGCGTTGTCCCGCCACACCCGCAGCTTGAGTTTATCCCCTGCGAATCTGCGCTCGACCACTTCCGCCATTTCCATCTGCTCGCCATCGATATCGATGGTGCCATTGCTCTCAATGGTGTGCCCGTCGATGGCGAGGAGCACGTCTCCGGGACGCAGGACGCCCCCGCAGGAGCCGTCCTCGTCCACGTGGGAAACGAGCACACCGTGGTCGTCATCGGGCAGCTTCAGTGCCTTCCGCTGAGCGGGGTTGAGAAGCTCAAAGTGCGCAGTGCTGAGATCGATATAGCGGTCATATCTGCCGTCCTCGACATCCTTGAGGAAGCGGCGAATTACCGGCACCGGAATCATGTAGCCGGTGTTCTGGGCGACATCGCCGCTGTAGCCTTGAAAAGCCACGCCAATGACAGAGCCGTCCTGGAGGACGGGACCGCCGCTGTTGCCGGGATTGATGGCGGCGTCGATTTGAATGGCGAGGTGCTGATCCACTCCGCTGTGGGAGTAAGGCTGATAGTCCACGCGGCTCACTACGCCGCGGGTCACGGAGATGCGCTCCCCGCCTATGGGGAATCCGATCACCTTCACTGTGGTGTCGAGCTTGGGCACTTCAGTGCCGACCGGGAGCGGCTTTACATTTTCGAATGCCTTCACTGGCTTCACCAGTTCCAGCAGCGCGAGGTCGCAGTCGTGGGCGATGAATTTGACCCGTGCACGGTAAGGGGTGGGGTCGCCAACCTTGCGGATATTCAGCCGCGAGGCGTCACTCACCACGTGGGCGTTGGTCAGGAATAAATTGGGCGCGATGAGGAATCCCGTGCCGCTGCCGCCTCCTGGCGTCGCCGGATTCCACGGAGTCTGGTAGTCAACTTCGAGGGTGTTGCACTCAATATTGACGATGCCCTCGTACTGGGCCCCGAGCGAGGTGGTCTTTTCTTCGTTGGATTCCTCTGCAGTGAGAGGGAGCGGGAAAATGCCGGTGGTAAGCAGAGCCAGCAGAGAGGGCAGGGAAGTGCGAAAGGCGGGTTTCATCGTTCTTTGGTGAGCGCTGTGAATCAGAGCGCCGCCCAATGAACACCGCCAGGCCGCCCCGGCAAAGGATTATTGTGAATCCGCACTCCCGGCGGTGCGGTTTATTTCCTTACTCCACAGAGATCACAGAGCCCGGCAGAGATTTTTGCAGAGCATCCGCGGAACTGGAGCTGACACGGGTTTTCCAAAGATAGACGTTCTTCAGCTTTCTGAGGCTCTTCAGTGTCTCCAGCCCGGCATCGCTGACTCCGGTGCTGTGTGCTGCAAAGTAATCAAGACTGGTGAGGGTCTTCAGACTGGCAAGGCCTGTGTCTGAGACGCCGGTGTTGCTGATATTGAGCCGGGTGAGCCGCTGGAATGTCGCCACAGTTTCCATGGCGGCATCTGTGATTTTGGTGTCGCTCAGGTCCAGCTCTGTGATGTTTGCCGCCAGCGGCTTGAGCAGTTCCATCTCCTTGTCTCCCACCTGCCCGGGGGTTGCAATCCATTGCACACTCAGCAGTTTGCTGTCAGGCGCTACTGGATGCACGACGGCTCCCTGGCTGGTGAGCTTCTTGATGGCATCGGCCGGGGCCTCCGTGACGCCGGCGGCGAGCGGGTCGGCAGTCCGCTTTGGGGTGCTGGAACCGGGGGCAGGCGTCGCCGTCGCGGTGGCATCGCTGCCTTTCCAGTCACCAAACTTCGCGCCTTCTATGATCCACTGCTTAATCAATTCCGTCTGCGGAAAGGTTAGTGGAGTTCCTTTACCCTTGGGCGGCATGGCATCCTCATGGTCAGGGGGCAGGAGAATGCGGGTGTAAATAAGGCTTTTGTCAGGATCTCCCGGCTCGACTCCGGAACCTCCCGACCCGCCTTTCAGCAGATGCGAGGGCGCATCCATGCGCAGGCCGCCCTTGGGGTTCTGCACTTTGCCGCCGGAGTCCTTCTTCGGTGCGTTATGGCACTCCGCGCAGGCCTTGCCAAACAGAGGCAGGATCTGCGTGCGGAAATTGATTTCAGCAGCCGCAGGAAGTGTGAGTGCGAGCAGAATGGCGGAGAGGCGAAGCATGTCGGAAATGTTGAGAGAAAAGTGAAAGTCCCGGCCGGCGCTGACGCTGTCCGGGATTGCTGAGACGGAGCCGGTAACGAACGTTCAGGAGAACAATTCGACCACTGGCTTGCCCTTGTCGGCGATGGTGAACGGGCGGCCGGAGGGGGAAATGATCACCTGGTCCACCGGGAGGCCGAGCGCGTAGGCAATCGTAGCGTTGAAGTCCTGCGGGGAAGTCATTCCCTCCACAACTTTGCCGCCCTTGTCGTCCTTCTTACCGTGGAAAATGCCACCTTTGATTCCGCCGCCGGCCATGAGGCAGGAGAAGGCCTGGGGAAAGTGGTCGCGGCCGTCCTGGTGTTCGGCAACGATCTCGGGCGTGCGGCCGAATTCGGTGCCTAGGGCCACCAGCGTGTCCTGGAGCATGCCGCGGCGGTGGAGGTCGGCGAGCAGAGCGCTGAGGCCGTCGTCGAGGTCCTTGGCCCGGGCGGGCACGGCGGTGAAGTTGTCGTAGTGAGTGTCCCATCCGCCCAGAGTGACCTGCGCATAGCGCACCCCGTGCTCGACGAGGCGGCGGGCCAGCATACAGCCCTGTCCGAAACGCGATTTGCCATACAGGTCCTGCACTTCCGTGGGCTCTTTCTTCACATCGAAGGCCTTGAGGTCTTCGCAGCGCATGAGGCGCAGGGCGTCATCGTAGAGCCCCTTATGCTCACGGATGGACTGATTGTTCACCTGGGTGTGAAACTGGGTATTGAGCGCGTCAGCAAGTTTGAGCCGCTTGTTGAAGTCTTCTTCATTGATGGTGCCGGGCCGCATGGAATCCTGCAGGCCCTGTCCAGGTTCACCGATGGGGACGCCGGAGAATTTAGCACCCATGAAGCCACCGGCGGCGCTGTTCGCATCGGTGCTCACAGCCACAAAGCCGGGTAGATTGTTGTTTCGCTTTCCGGCGAGCCGCACGACCCAGGAACCCATTGCCGGGTGCACGATCGTGCCGCGCATGATGTAGCTGCGCTGCATCAGGTATTGCCCCTGCTCGTGTGCCCCCTGGGTGGTGGACATGCCATTCATCAGGGCAATGTGGTGCATGAGCTTTGCCGTCTTCGGAAGGTTTTCCGACAGTTGCATCCCAGTGACACTCGTCGGGATGGCCTTGGTCTTGCCGAGCACGGATTCCTTTTTGCCCATGACATCCAGCGTGTCGAGGTGGCTCATGCCGCCGGACATCATAAGGAAGATGACGCTTTTGGCCGTGCGGGGGCGGTTGGGGATAAAGTCCGCGGCACTGGCGACACTGTGGTCCAGCATGGGGGCAATGGTAACGCCCAGGGCTGACTTCGCGATGTTACGCATGAACTGTCTGCGGGAGAGTTCGTCGGCGTTGTTGAATCTCATAGTGGTTTGGGGGATAAAGGTTGGATAGGATACGTCCATTGCTGGGCTCAGAGAGCGAACATGAATTCGTTGGAGTTGAGTAGGGCGTAGATGATGTTCTTGATGCCCTCGCGGCCTTTCTTTGCTTCCGGGAGCATCAAATCCAGTTCCGCCGGCGTCGGGTAGCGGGTGAGAATGGCCAGGAAGGCCGCTTTCACTTTGCCCTCCGGGGAGTCCGCGGCGTCGATAGCCTTGTAAACCAGAGCCCGGGAGTCGTTCACGATGTTCTTCTCTACGTGACCATTGATGAGCGACAGCACCTGCGTGACGTCACTTTCATTGGAGGAACCTTCGATGACTTCCCGGCTGCTCTGGCCGAATTTCCGCAGGAAATGCTCCGGGGGAGTGGGGCTTGGCAGTTCTGAAGCCCGCATCAGGTCTTTATTGAAGCCGTTCCATTTCGCCCCGTCCGACATGGATGTCGCGGCGCTGTCGTTGGAAGCCATCATGCTCTTGTCCATGGTCATCATGTCGCCCTCGGACTTGCTGCCGGAGTAGCTGGCAACTTTGTTTACCCAGGCCGTGATGCCGGCGGTGTCGAGACTGATGGTCTCTTTATATACGTCGTAAACAGACTGATTCAGGGCCTTGCCGGCGACCACGGCATTCGCGCTCAGGGCATTGCCTTTGCGGTAGTCGATGTCCGGCACCACGAGGCCAGCCATGGAATCCCAGACCTGCTCAGCGGTCATGCGCTTTACGGCACGTCCATGGAATGGGTAGGGCATCCGTGGATCGACTGCATCGCGGTTGGTCCCCAGCCCATAGGTGCGGGTGTTGAAGAGCACTTTTTGTGTGGCCTTCACGTCGTAGTCCAGTTCCTTGAGAATCTGGACGACGTAATCCAGGGCGGCCTGATTGCTCACCACGGTGCCGGGGGCGTCCTTGGAGGCCTCGACAAATTTATCCACCGGCTCAAAGAGGCCGATGCCCATGGTGCGCTTCCAGATGCGGTTGGCCATGATGAGGGTAAACCGCGGGTTCTCCGGGGCGACGACCCATTTGGCGAATTTCTCGCGTCCGTCATCCATTGGGCGGTTACCGCCGTTCCGGGCGCCGGGGAAGAGGGATTTGGCCTTCACCAGTTCGCCGGGTTTGCCGCCCTTTTCCTTAAAGTCCATGGGCAGGTTGATGAGACCATCGCCGGCTCCGTAAACGCCAAAGTCGTAGATGTTGTCCATCAGCCAGCGGTATATTTCCCGTTTTGTGCGGTCCTGCTCCTGGTTGTCTCGGCCGTTGTATTTTTCGTTTACGAACTTCTTTTTCTCGCTGTTCGAGCCGGTGGTCATGCCGTGAGTGAAGGCCGACATCTCGTAGAAATCGGTCTGCTTCCACTTATCGTAAGGGTGGTCATGACACTGGGCACACTCAATGTGGGTGCCGAGGAAAATGCGCGTGGTGTTTGCCATGTTGTCGAGCGGCATCCCGCGGTCGCGTTCGAAGTAACCAACGGCACCCTTTCCTGCCTCCCAGCCGCCGCCGGAGGCGTTGAGGAGTTCGTAGGTCATTTGGTTCCACGGTTTGTTGGTGGCGATGCTCTCGCGAAGCCAGCGGAGATAGGGGACCCCGCTGCGGGTGCCGTCAGTACCCAGACGGCTGGTGGCACGGAGGATGTCGGCATACCAGTTGTAGGTATGGCTGACCCAGCCCTCGCTGTTCAGGAGTTTCTCCACGAGCTTCTCCCGTTTGTCGGGGGCGGTGTCATCCAGAAAGGCTTTGGCCTCATCGTGGCTCGGAATACGACCAATCGAGTCCAAATACATGCGCCGCAGCCACTTGGCATCATCGGCCGCGGAAATGGGGGTGACCTTGGCCTTCGCGAAGCCCATACCCATCCGCTTGTCGATTTCAGCGGCCGCCTTCTTGATCCACGCCGGATCACTGGCCGGGTTGGTGGTCTTCTTTGCCAGTTGGGCGTGAGAAGTCAGCATCATGGCGCAAAAAATCGCGGCGGTGCCCGCGAGGCGAATTTTAAGGGAGATGAGATGAAGTGTCATAGTTTGAGAAAAAGTAAGGCGTGCTTCGTACGAAAAACGCCTGAAGCGATTGTTAATTTAGCGAAAAAAACAGGAATGCGCACATGAAAATGACAGTAGATTTCCTGATTGGAGAATAGGGGATTTCCTGATGCTTACGGTTCAGGCACCGGCTCAGCCCTGGGGACGGCTGGGGGAGCCGGCTGGGGTTGAGGCGGTGCCGGATTTTCTGGCGGCGGCGCGGGAGCCTCCGTATCGCGGGGCGGCAGTGCGGGCGTTTTGCGCAGCAGCTTGCGGATGGACTCTCCGGGAATGCAATACTTGATCACCATTTGCACATCATCATCCGGGTCCCGGTTCTTCTCTCCGTAATAAATGGTGCGCGTGCTGCAGACCATGCCGACGACGGCACCGCGCTGGTTGAGCACCGGCCCGCCGCTGCTGCCGCGCGCGAACTCGGCGGTAGTGCAGAGGTAATTCACCTGCGGGGCCTTTTCGCCATCCCGTTGTACGGTGTAGCGGGAGATTTGGCCCTGAGTGAAGGTGTAAAACTGGCGGTCCGGATGGCTGATGACGCAGACATTGCTCCCCACCGGTTCGTCGATGGCCAGGGCCAGCGGCTGCAGTCCGCGGGCGGAGACCCGGAAAATGGCGATGTCATTGACGCTGTCGGCGGCAAGGATTTCCTGCACCGGGTAGAAGGCGCCGTCTCTCGTGGCGATGCCGAAGACCTCGTCCTTTTGAGCCTCTGCGAAAACGTGATGATTGGTGACCAGAACTCCGTCCGGTGTCAGCACCCAGGCCGTGGCTGGCTCTCCGGCTTCCCAGCCCGGGCCCTTCTCACTTTTCCACGCTGAGGTGATCGTCACGACGCCGCCGCTGCAGCCGGCATAGATTTCCTCAGGAGCCAGTTTGGCCTGACTGGGAGGTGCCGGCGGGATGTCGCAGGACTTGCGGCTCATTTGGCTGAGCAGTTCCTTTCCGCGCACCGCCTTGCTGTCTTCGGCGAGCTTCAAGGCCGCGCGTTCCAAAGTCTGCATGTAGCGCTCATCATCAATGTAACGGGTGCCGCCTTCCGGTGACTGCGCCCGCAGGGCATGAGAAATGAAGCTCGCAGCAAGGAGGGAAAACAGGAGGGACCGTATCATAAATTCAGCGCGCAGCATGGTGTGGTGGTGCTGTCTCTTTGCAAGGGGAGGCCGGAGTGGTCCGCAGCCGCAGTCCCGCCGGTTCATTTCGCAGCGGCACCGTGACCTGATTGACAGTTTGGTCTGACGGCGGATGAGTCGCCCGCGACCGACCCCATCAAACTACACCTCATGCGCCTTGAAGACCTCAATCCCGCCCAGCGCAAAGCCGCCGAGACCATCAGCGGCCCGGTGCTGATCCTGGCGGGTGCCGGGACGGGCAAGACGCGCGTGGTGACGACGCGCATCTGTCATCTGCTCCGCAAGGGGGTCCGCCCGGAGGCGATTCTGGCTGTGACGTTCACCAACAAGGCCGCGGCTGAAATGCGGGAGCGGGTCGCGCACATGGTGCCGAAGGACAAAGCGGCCAAGCTGACCATTTCGACGTTTCACAGCCTTTGCGTGCGCATTCTCCGCCGGGATATCGAAAAGCTGGGCTACAAGAAGAACTTCACCATCTATACGCAGACGGAGCAGGTGGGCCTGATGCGCCGCATCATCGTCAAGAATGCGGCCAAAGGGGAAAAGCTGGATGCCGGGGCGGCGCTGGGAATGATCTCCTCGCAGCGCAACAAGGGGCAGAAGCTGTCCGAGGATCCGCAGGCACTGCTCAATGTCGTGGCCAGGGAATATGCGCGGCAGATGAAACTGCTGAATGCTGTCGATTTCGATGACCTGCTGATTCTCGCCGAACAGTCGCTGCGCGAACATGCGGATGTGCGCGCGGCGTGGCAGGCGCGCTACGATCAGATCATGGTCGATGAATTTCAGGACACCAACAAGCTCCAGATGGACCTGCTGCGCTGTCTGGTGGGCCCGCACATGAATATCTGTGTGGTCGGCGATGATGATCAGTCGATCTATGGATTTCGGGGTGCGGAAATTTCCAACATCCTGCACTTCGAGCGCTATTTCCCGAATCCGGCAGTGGTAACGCTGGAGGAAAACTACCGGAGCACGAATCCGATCCTGAACACAGCCAACGGAGTCATCCGGCACAACCGCGACCGCCGCATCAAAAAGCTGTGGAGCGCCAAAGAGGGGGCGGAGCCGGTGCGCATTATCTCCATGCCCGGTGACAAGGAGGAGGCGGAGTTTATTGCCGACGAGATGGAGGTCGTGAAGAGCCGGGAACAGCTCACATGGGATGACTTTGCGATGCTCTTTCGCACCAACAGCCAGATCCGCGTGTTCGAGGAGGAACTGAGAAAGCGGAAGATCGCCTACCGCATTATTGGCGGACGGAGTTTCTTCGATAAGCGCGAAGTAAAAGACGTGCTGGCGTGGCTGAATGTGATCGTCAATCCCAGCGATGACATCAATCTGCTGCGCATCATCAATACCCCGCCGCGCGGCATCGGTGAAGGCGTGGTGGAAAACCTGACGGACATGAGCGCCCGGCGCAAAGAGCCGATCTGGCGCACCATGCAGGAGCCGGAGTTCCTCGGCACGCTGTCGAAAAAGGCGCACGCCGGCATTCAGGATTTCGGTGCGCTGATTCGCGGCTGGCAGGAACGGTTGACGGGTGAGTTCACCGACATGGCGGCCCTGACGACCGCGCTGCTTCAGGAGATCGACTACGTGCCCTGGCTGAAGCGTCAGTGTAAAAACGAGCAGGAGGAGGCGCAGCGCGAGATGGCGATCTTTGAACTGATGGAATCCATGCGCCAGCGTCAGGTAGTCACCGAGCCGGAACTCATCGACTTCCTGGCCAGCGTGGGCCTGGAGGATGACCGCGACAGCGGCGCGGATGAACTGGCGAAGAAAAAAGGGGTGAGCCTCATCACGGTGCACGCCAGCAAGGGGCTGGAGTTTCCTGTCGTTTATCTGCCGGGGTTTGAGGAGGGCATCATGCCGCACAAGCGGTCCGCAGAGGAGGGAACCAAGGATGAGGAGCGGCGGCTGCTTTACGTCGCGATCACCCGGGCGATGAAGCGTCTGACGATTACCTGGTGTGTCACGCGCACCAAGTGGGGCGATAAGTCCCCGTGCATGGCCAGCAGTTTCATGCGCGAACTGGACCGTAACTGGGTCCAGCAGTTCACGTGGGAGGAACTGCGCCGGGCCCCGGTGTCCTTCAGCGAAGCCCAGAGTGGCTTCAACGCCCTGCGCGCCATGCTGGGCAAATCCTGATCTGATTTCTTTATGCCCCGACCCAATCCTGTTGTCACCACAGCCACTTTGCAGCGCTTCATCGGCGGCCGCATCTGGGATGCTGTGCTCCCGAATGGCTGCCCGTTCATTGCGCATATTCCCACCTGGCGTCTGGCGGACTGTGCGGGGCTGAATGCGGGTGACCGGGTGCGGGTGGAACTGACCACTTATGATTTCGGCACCGGCCGCATCACCGGAAAGGCGGAGGACGCCGGCGGAGAAGCTCAGCCATGAAAAGGACGTTTCATTTTGTCGTGATTGCCGGGCTGCTGACGCTTGCCGGCTGCCGTGCACCGCGTGCGACCTCAGCCAAGGTGGACGCTGCTCCGCCGCGCGTGGCCACTTTTTCCATCGTGGCACGCGACCCGGCAACGGGTGAACTCGGCGTCGCCGTCCAGTCCCGGGTGCTTGGTGTGGGGGCGATTGTCCCATTCGCTAAAGCTGGAATCGGAGCGGTGGCGACGCAGTCGATGGCCAATACGGCCTACGGGCCTGACGGGCTGAAGCTGCTGGCCGAGGGACAGCCCGCGGCTGCGGTGCTGGAGGCACTGACCAAAGCGGACCCGCAGCAGGCGATCAGGCAGGCGGGCGTGATCGGTGTCGATGGAGCCCCGGCAACCTTCACCGGCACTGCCTGCATGGCATGGGCCGGCGGCCGTATGGGGGAGCATTACGCCGTGCAGGGGAACATCCTCGCCGGTCAGCCGGTGGTGGATGGAATGGCTGAGGCCTTTGAGAAAACGGAAGGAACGCTCGCGGAGCGAATGCTGGCAGCCCTGGATGCCGGTCAGGCCGCCGGAGGGGATAAGCGCGGGATGCAGTCCGCGGCGCTCCTTGTCGTGCGGGATGGCTGGGGCTACGGCGGCCAGAACGACCGCTACATTGACCTCCGGGTGGACGACCACAAGGAGCCGATTGCGGAACTGCGGCGGCTGCTCGGATTGCACCGTGCCCTTTTTGGCCGCCCGGCAGAGAAAAAGCGCTGATGACACGGGGCCGGCGCGGGGAAATTCTCCAATAATCGAAGTAGCCGCCGCCGCGGGCTTATGGTAGAACGCCGCGACCCGATATGAAAGAATTCGCCTACATTCACGAGGAGGGAACCCTCCCGGAACCTCTCGACCGCATCCCGTTTTTTGAGTCATTTCAGGGCCGTCACCTCAACGACATCCTGTATTCCAGCTACTTTATCCAGGCGGATCCCGGGGATGAGATCATCAAGGAGGGGCAGGAAGACTCCCGTATTTTCATTCTGCTGACCGGGAAGCTGAGCGTGCGCAAAAACGGCGAGGAAATCGCCTCCATTGAGCAGGCCGGGGAGATTTTTGGCGAACTGGCCGCCGTGAGCGACGAAAAGCGCTCCGCTTCCGTCGTGGCCGGGGCGAACACGCTCTGCCTCGTGATCGACCTCCAGTTTCTCAAGGAAATCAAACCCGAGGAGGATAACTCCACCTATTACGCCGCGCTTTACGGATTCATCAGCCGGGTACTCGCCGCCCGCCTCAAGAAAGCGTCTGAACTTATCGTCCGGCTTGAGAAAGAGGTTGAGGAATTGAAAGGACGGAAATAAGCGAAACCTGCACCCAATCAAAGCCATGAAAAAAGTCGAAGCCATCATCAAGCCCTTCAAATTGGAAGACATCAAAGCCGCTCTCTCTGAAGTAGGGATTCAGGGGATGACGGTCACTGAAGTCCGCGGCTTCGGCCGGCAAAAGGGACACACCGAGATCTACCGCGGCAGCGAATACACCGTCGATTTCGTCCCCAAAGTGAAGGTCGAAATCGTCATCGACGACGACCGGGTGGACGATGTGGTGGCCATGATCGCCCGAACCGCCAACACCGGCAAAATCGGCGACGGGAAGATCTTCGTCAGCCCGGTGGAGCAGGCCGTTCGCATCCGCACCGGGGAAACCGGCAACGACGCGGTGCGCACCAGTGCCCTCTAACCGGCTCTGCGCCAGATTTTCGAGACCGTGCCGCAGGGAGCGATCCCGGCGGCACGTGTCATTTTAAACTACCTGATTTTCCGGGAAACTCCCCGTTGTCATCAGGGATATCGCCGCTACGATTCGCGCCCATTTTTACCCATCCTTCACTCCATTTGCCATTCATGAGCAGTAAGCCCAAAGCCACGAAACCCAAGTCCAGCAAGCCTGCCGCCCCGAAAGCCGCGGCCGTCGGCGACCTCATGCCGGGTGCGGATGTGCTCGTAAAATGCATGGAGAAGGAAGGCGTGGAACTCATCTTTGCCTATCCTGGCGGCGCTTCGATGCCCATTCACCAGGCGCTGACGCGTTCGAAGCAAATCCGCACGGTGCTCCCGCGTCACGAGCAGGGCGGCAGTTTCGCCGCGGAGGGCTACGCCCGCGTGACCGGCAAGGCCGGCGTCTGTATGGGCACCAGCGGCCCGGGGGCGACGAATCTAGTGACCGCCATCGCCGACGCTTATCTTGACAGCACGCCGCTCGTGGCCATCACGGGACAGGTGCCGACATTCATGATCGGCCGCGGGGCGTTTCAGGAGACGGACTTTTTCGGCGTGACGCTGCCCATCGTGAAGCACAGCTACCTCGTCACCGACCCGAACGAAATCCCGCGCATCGTGAAGGAGGCGTTCCACATCGCGCAGAGCGGCCGTCCCGGTCCCGTGGTGATTGATATGCCGAAGGACGTGCAGGAGGCGAAGGTGCCGCTGTGGTTTTCCAAGGAAATCAACCTCCCCGGCTACAAGCCTGAGATGCCGGCCTGTCCGGATCAGGTGAGGGAGGCGCTCGCGCTCATCATGGCCGCGAAGAAGCCCGTGCTCTACGTCGGCGGCGGCATCATCAGCGCGGAGGCCCACGCCGAGTTGCTCGAATTCGCGGAGCGCACCGGCATTCCCTGCACCAGCACGCTCATGGGCGTCGGCTGCTTCCCCGAGACGCACTCGCTTTCCATCAAGTGGCTGGGCATGCACGGCAGCGTGGCCGCCAACAACGCTGCCAACGAGGCGGATCTCCTGCTCGCCTTCGGCGTGCGTTTCGACGACCGCGTTACGGGCAAAGTGGACAAGTTCTGCGAGCACGGAAAGATCGTTCACATTGATATCGACAACGCCGAGCTGAATAAGAACAAGACGGCGCTGCTCCCCATCCAGGCCGACATCAAAGACGCGCTCAAGCAGCTCAACGTCCTCCTCGAAAAAGCCGGCTGGAAGCGCCGCAAGTCCGGCTGGGAAAACTACGGAGCCTGGCGCGAGCAGGTGGCCACATGGAAAAAGGAAAGCCCCATGACCTACGAAGAGGAGCCCGGCTGTATCGCTCCGCAGTATGTCATCGAGAAGCTCTATGAAGTGACCAAAGGTGACGCTATTATCACCACCGGCGTGGGCCAGCACCAGATGTGGGCCGCTCAGTGGTATCACTTCGACAAACCCCGCCGCCTCGTCACCAGCCTCGGACTCGGCTCCATGGGCTACGGTCTGCCCGCCGCGCTGGGAGCCAAGTGCGCCTTCCCCGACAAGGAGGTCGTGGACATTGACGGCGACGGCTCGTTCATCATGAACGTGCAGGAACTCGCCTGCGCTGTGGCGGAGAACATCCCCATCAAGGCCATCATCCTCAACAACCAGCACCTCGGCATGGTCGTGCAGTGGGAGGACCTCAAGTATAAGTCCAACCGCGCCCACACCTTCCTCGGCAAGCTCCACGCCCCGAAGGACATCTATCCCGACTACGTGAAGATGTGCGAAGCCTTTGAGGTGCCGTGCGAACGCATCTTCAAGAAGGAGGACGTCGTGCCCGCGATTAAGCGAATGCTCGCTGCGAAGACTCCCTACGTTCTCGACGTCATGGTGCCCTACACTGAGCACGTGCTGCCGATGATCCCCGGCGGCATGACCTACAAGGACATCATCACCAAGCCGATTCGCAACGAAGACGGTACCAAGGGCTTCGGCGACATCAAGGTGGCCACGGCTCTGTAAGCGCTTCCAGCCAGAATCAATTCGATAAGCGGCACTGTGCAGAGCAGTGCCGCTTTTTCGTTTTGGTCACTGATCCGCGAGCTTGTAGCCGACGCCGTGAACGGTTTGCAGCCAGCGCGGACTGGTGGCGGAATCACCAATTTTCTTGCGCAGCTGCGCGACGGTTTGATCCAGCGTTCTTGTCGTAACGGCTGCGCCGTTCATGCCCCACACGGTGCTGAGAATCTGGTCGCGGTTCAGCACCCGTCCGCGGTGCCGGTAGAGATAGACCAGCAGGGCGCATTCGCGGGGTGTCAGGGCCGTGCTTTCGCCGTCCCGGGCGGCCGCGTGATTGGAGGGGTCAATGGTGTATTCGCCGATACGGAAACTGGAGGCCGTGCCCTCCGGCGCAGTGCTGAACTCAGTGGAGCGGCGCAGCATGGCATGAACACGGGCGGTGAGTTCGTGGATGCCAAAGGGCTTGGTCACGTAATCGTCAGCGCCACATTCGAGGCCGATGACCTTATCCTGCTCCTGGCCTTTGGCGGTGAGCATGATGATGGGAATGCGGTGACCGGCAGCGCGGAGATCGCGGCAGCATTCATAACCATTTCGTCCCGGCAGCATGACATCCATCAGAATCAGATTGGCCGGGAAGGCGGCGAGGGTGCGTTCGACTTCCTTGTCTCCGCGCTCGCAGGTGGCAGTTTCATACCCGGCGGCGGCCAGCACTTCCTCAAGGCCAAACCGGATGTTGGGGTCATCTTCTACGATCAGGATTTTCATGGGGGGAGCCGGTAACTGCTGCACTGGTGGCGCTAGTTCGCTGTGCCTGCATGGGCGGGATCGTAAAAAATATGTATTTGGGCCTGGCTGGTGCCGAGGAGTTGCTGCGCGCGTTTGAGCGCATTACGGGTGGAGAGATTGGGATTGGTGGCACTGCCCATGAAGAGGTTGTCGCGGCCAACCACGCCCACCATGCCGCTGTTTCGCAGCACGCGGTAAACCTCTTTGCTCAGCCCACTGATAAGCAGATGGCGGCCGCTACTGCGCAGGTAATGAATGAGTTCTTCCAGCGCCATGACGCTGGTGGCATCAAGGTGCCGCGCGTTCTTCATGCGCAGAATGATGACGCGCAGGTTTTCGTCGTGGGCGGTGCGCTGGATCTGAGTGCGGAAGAGTTCGGCGGCGCCGAAGAAGAGTTCGCCCTCCACGTGGACGATGGAAATGCCCGGATCGCGGCGGCCGCTCCCGGCACTTTTTTCCTGAAGTGAGCCTTCGTGGTTAAACTCATACTCCACGAGCGATGGCCGGGCGGCTTTGCGCAGATACAGCACGACGCTGGTGGCCACACCGATGAAGATGGCGACATGCAGTGGCATGAGCAGTGTGCTGGCAATCGTCACGCTGAGCGTGATGGCGTCGCTGCGGGTCGCCCGCCAGCAGATGCGCAGGTGCCTCGGATGGATCAGGCTTCCGGCAACACAGATCACGAGTGCTGCCAGCGCCGCCCGTGGGATAAACGGCATCACGGGTCCCATGGTCAGAGCAGCCGTGAGGCAAATGAGACCGCAAATCAGGCTGCTGACAGGTGTGCGCGCACCGCTGGCGTGATTGAGTGCGGAGCGCGTCAGGCTGCCGCTGGCCGGCATCCCTCCGGCGAAAGCGCAGGCGGTGTTGGCCAGTCCGCACGCGAGCAGATCCTGGTTGAAGTTGGTGGAGTCACCGGTTCGTCCGGCGAGGGCTTTGCCCATCACGGTGTTTTCCAGAGCGGCGAGGAAGGCGATGGCAAATGCCGGGCCGATGAGCGTGCCCAGCGAGTCCAGCATTTTCATGGAGAACAGCTGTGAGCTTTCCGGGATGAGATCGCCGGGGGTGAAGGTATGCAGAAAAGTCAGGTGATCGCCGTGATGGGGAATCAATGCGGCCAGCAGGGAGGACGCGAGCAGCGCCAGGGCCAGCGCTGGCAGTCGCGGGGCCAGCCGGCGCAGCATAATGTAGAGGAACGCGGCGGCGGCCGCGACAGTGATTGAAGCGACAGCCTGTGGAGTTTCTACTTTGTGCACCCCGGCAACGACAGAGTGCAGGATGGAAATGAGTGTCGAGCCGCGCGGTCCCTCCGTGATGCCGCATACGTCCCGCAGTTGCCCGGCGGCAATGAGCACTGCAGCCCCGGTGATGTAACCCACGATCACACTCCGGCTGATGTATTGAATCATGTCCGCCATGCGCAGCCCCGCTCCGGCGATCAGCAGCAGACCAGCCATCAGAACGAGGATGGGAAACATGAACGGCCGGTCCGCCGCGGCCACTGTGCTCAGGGACGAGAAAACCATCAGCGACGTGGCATTCGTGGGTCCCAGAATCGTATAGCGCGATGCGGCGAACATCGCGCCGATAATGGCGGCAATAGCTGAACAGAGGATCCCGGTCGCCTCCTTGGGCAGCCCGGCGATGAGGGCGAAGGCCATGCCCTGCGCGATGGCGGGCAGCGCGACGTTGAATCCCGCAGCGGCATCATGACGCAATGCGCCGGCCGAATAACCCCGCAAATGCCGGTGCAGCATGAACATCCGCAGGTGGCCGCCGGGCACGAGCCGGCGCCAGAGGCTGGGATTGCTTGCGGAGTGGGACATGCAGTGAGGACTTAAAGAGCGGACCCTGGCATGATGCCAGAAAAAAGAGGCGGGATCAGTCGGTGGCAGCGTCGCGGCCGAGCCGTTTGCGGAGGGTATTGCGGTTCATATTCAGAGCAGCGGCGAGGCGCGTGGGGCGATTGTCAAAGTGTGGGAGCAGCGCGGCGAGCAGCCGTCCTTCCAGATCATCGTGCAGGGCATCGTAGCTGAGCGGGTCATCGCTGCGCAGCCTGGCCGCGACCCAGGCGGCGAGTGCGCTGTCGAGACGCCGGGCGGGGGCGGCGGAGTCTTTGGGCGCATGCATCGGGGCAGGAAGATGCGCTGGCAGCAGGAGCGGCCCGGGGGAAACCGAGACGGCATGCTCCAGCGCGTTCTTCAGTTCGCGAACGTGGCCCGGCCAGTCCCAGCTGGCGAGGCGGGCAAGGAAATCAGGGGACGGCTGCAGACCGCGGCCCGGAGCGATGCGCTCCAGCAGCGCGGCCGTCAGCGCCGGGATGTCCTTCATTCGCTGCCGCAGTGCGGGCAGGACGATCTCAATCACATGGAGCCGGAAATAGAGGTCGCGGCGGAATCGCCCGGCAGTGACCTCGCCAGCGAGATCCCGCTGGGTGGCGGCAATGATGCGGACATCGGGGGCGTCGCGGCTGCCTGGCGGTGTTTCTACTAGGCGCAGCAGCAGCGCCTGGGAATCCGCAGGCAGATCACAGATTTCATCCAGAAGCAGAGTGCCGCCGCGTGCGCTTTCGAGCAATGCTCCGTTCAGGATGGCATCGCCGGCGGCACCAGCGGTGAGGCCCCCGCAGGGCAGGGTGATGAAAGGTCCGGCTGCACGCTGGCTGTGGGCATGAATGACACTGGCCGCGAGCGTCTTTCCGCTCCCGCTGGGGCCGCGGAGGAGCACCGGCGCTGATGAAGTGCAGGCCTGGGCGATGGCTTTGAAGACCGGCTGCATGGCCGGCGAGGAACCGGTTAGGGCCTGCGGGTTGCCGGTTGGCGCGGACATTGCCGGAGCGGCGGCGGATTGCTGGAGCAGAGCGTTCACGGCCTGCTCCAATGCTGTCAGGTCCAGCGGCTTCACGAGATACTCCGCGGCACCCTGCTGTTTTGCGGCGACGGCATTTTGCAGGCTGCCATGGGCGGTGATGATGAGCACGGGCACGCGCGGCAGCAGCGCCCGCAGTTCCGGCAGCAAATCGAGGCCGCTGCGGTCCGGCAGGCCGATGTCGAGAATGATGAGGCGGAGCGCCGCAGCGAGATGCCGCGCCTGTTCGAGGCCGGCGCGGGCATTGGCTGTGACGCGTGCCCGTTGTCTCAGTTGCTCGCAGGCAGCCTTCAGCGCCTGAGCGAGCCCGGTTTCGTCTTCGATGATCAGAATGGCGGGAGTGGCATCAGCTTTCATGAGGCAATGCGGGGAGGGTAAGCACGGCGCGCGCACCGGTGTCCTTGTTGGAAAGCGTGAGGCGGCCGCCGTGCGCAGCGGCGATTTCGGCAGACACACTCAGCCCAATGCCGAGCCCGCCCTCCTTTTCTGTGAAAAACAGCCGTGTGCCCTCCTCCAGCGCCGCAGGGGAAAATCCCGGGCCGCTGTCCTGACAGGAAATCTCCCATGTGTTGGCGCTGCCCCGGTGGATGGAGACGGTGATGGAGCCGCCTTCCGGAGTGGCCTGAATGGCATTGGTGATGAGATTCCCCAGCACCTGACGCAACCGCCGGCGGTCTCCGGAGGTTACTGCCTCCGCAGGAAGATCGGGGGCTTTCAGCTGGATCGCGCCATGTTCTGCCGCGGGTGCGGCGGCGCGCAGGCTTTCCTGAACGAGGTCTGCCAGGTCCACGGGCTGCTGCTGTGGCGGAGCGGGCCGGGTGAGGAACAGCCATTGGTTGACCAACTCCTCAATGCGTCCGGCCTCGCTGGCGATGGTGCGGGCCGAGCTCCCGCCTGGGGAGTCCTGCGGCAGTGCGCGTTCCAGCAGTTGGGCGTGAAGACGAATGGCAGCTGCGGGATTGTTGATCTCATGAGCCAGCCCCGCGGCCATGCGGCCCAGCAGGGCGAGGCGCTCACTTTCGAGACGCTTCTGCCGCTCGCCGATGAGCTGCGCGTGGGTATCCGCGAGGCCGGTGGCGAGCGATCCAATTTCATCCGTGCGGCGTGCGGCGGGCGGAATGACGAGCGGATTGTCGCCCGTGAGCTGCGGCAGGCTGCGGGCGAGGGCCCGGAGCGGGCGCACCACCGTGCGGCTGATGCCGAGCGCGAGCAGCAGCAGCGCGCCCCAGAAGGCGCCAAGCCCTGCGAGCGCTCCTGGCCGCAGCAGCCCCTGCCACGCCGGGCGCAAGGGCCGCGCCAGCCATATTTCCCGGCCGGAGGCGAGTGGCAGCGCGAGGAATTCCCATCCGCCCCGTGCCATGACCGTCTCCAGCGGCAACGATTCCGGCGTTGCATCCCACGGCGGCTCTACGGTGTCCGTGCGCGGTCCGGCGGGCTTGGCGGCAGGGTGATGGAACTTCACTTCCAGGCCCAGCACTTCCGCCAGTTGGTTCTCCATTTGCGCAGAAGCCGGCAATCCCGTCCGCACGAGGAACGCCGCATTCGATTTCCCCGCTTCCAAAAACTGCCGCCGCGACAGGGCCGCCTCATCTGTCAGCACCCACCAGACCAGGGCCGCGGATCCCAGCAGGCCGAATCCGCCAATCACCACCGCCATGCGTGCCGCCAGCGGCACAGAGCGTGAGAGGGGCGGCGAAGCGGTCATGGCGTCGAATCAGCCCGAAAAGCCATCCGTGCAATGCCCAAAAATTGTGCATTCCACGGTTTCGCAGGAAATCTCTGTCCGGTCCCGCCGCTGAGTGTCCGTAATAGTAGGAGGCAGTTCTTTGTGACTGCCCTCCCGTCAATCCGGCGGTGATGCATCCCATCCAACCAACCCCAACTCACGCAATCCGATGAAACTGAAAATCACACTCCTCACGGCCCTCGCGGGTCTTTTCACCATTAGCGCCAACGCGCAGGACGCTCCGAAGCCCGGCGATGGCGGTGGTCGTCCGGAAGGCGGCCGCGGCCGCGGCCAGCTTCCTGAGGAAATCGTCAAAAAGTATGACAAAGACGGCGATGGCAAGCTCAGCGACGAAGAGCGCGCCGCCTGGCGTGCCGACCGCGAGAAGGAAATGCTCGAGAAATACGATGCCGACAAAGACGGCAAGCTGAGCGACGAAGAGAAGAAGAAAATGGAAGCGGAAAATCCCCGCCGCGGCCGCTGGCAGCCGGACGCCGAGACCATCAAGAAGTATGACAAAGACGGCGATGGCAAACTCAACGAAGAGGAAATGAAGGCCATGCGCGAAGCCCGCGAGAAGGAAATGCTCGAAAAGTACGATGCCGACAAAGACGGCAAACTGAGCGACGAAGAGCGCCGCAAGGCCTTCGAGGAATTCCGCCGTCAGCGCGGACCCCGTGGTGGTGAAGGCGGCGGCGAAAAGAAGCCGGAAGAGAAGAAACCGGAAGCCTAACCGGGATACCGTTTAGTTTTTCAATCACGTCGCGGCGGACTGCCATCGGAACGCTTCACCTGGTTCCATGGTGGTTCGCCGCTTCTCTTGCTGCCCGCTGCATCTTTGCCACAGTCGCCGCCATGAATCTGATCCTCACCCGCAAGTCCACGATCCTCACCCGCCGCGAAACCCTGCGGCGTCTCGCAGCCGGCTCCGCTCTGTTTGCGGCTCCGGGTGCCTTTGCCGAAGCCCTCACGCAAACGCCGCGGCAGACGGAAGGCCCGTTTTATCCTGACAAGCTCCCGCTGGACACCGACAACGACCTCATTGTGCTCAACGACGCGGTGACGCCAGCCCTTGGCGAAGTGACCTATCTCAGCGGCCGCATTTTGGATGCCAAAGGTAGTCCGCTGCGCGATGCGGTGGTGGAAATCTGGCAGTGCGACCAAAACGGCGCCTACCTGCACAGCGGCACCGGCAATGCTGAAAAGAAGGACCGCAATTTCCAGGGCTTTGGCCGATTCCTCACTGGCAGCACTGGTGAGTATTTGTTCCGCACGATCAAGCCCGTGCCCTATCCCGGGCGCACCTCGCACATTCATTTCAAGCTGAAGCACAAAGGCAAAGAGGTGCTCACCACGCAGTGCTACATCAAAGGCCATCCCGGCAATGAAAAGGACGGCATCTGGAAGAGCGTGAAGGACGAGAAGGCCCGCGATAACATCACGGTCGATTTCGCGGCACTCCCCGGCGCAAAGGTGGGAGAGCTGGCAGCGAAATTCGACATCGTGCTCGGACTGACGCCCGAAGGCTGAAGCCGCGCGGTCCCTACCAGGTGAATGCCGGAATGTTCTTCCCCTTCAAGTGCTCCGGCGCGGCGAAGGTGAAGGTAAACCACCCGGTGGTGCCGTCCGGAAACGTCAGCGGCATCGGCTGTGCGGAGATTGCGGCGTCTTCATTGCCCGAGCCGTAGAAGTCCACGGTTTGCCCCATGATCGTCATCTTGCCATCGGAGGCGAGCGTGCCGTCGGCGTTGCGGATGTCACGTGGTTTCGTGCGGCCTTCGTAAACGACGACGGCATAGTCGCCGCGTTTGGCCGGGTTGCTGTAGTGCAGGCCCTGGTGGCCGTCCAGTTGCATCGAGGGACCAATCGACCGGCTCCACTTCGCTTCGAGCCCAGGGCTGCGCGGCCAGACGGGTGGAAGTGCGGCGCTGGTTTCCAGTGCGGCCTGCGGTGTGGGGGCGGTGGTGACGCAGGCGGAAAGGGTGAGGGCAGCGAGCGCGCCGGGAATGCGGGCTTTGATCATAAGTGTTGAACGGTGAGCGGGTGGAGTGAACTTCGTGATTTTTCAGGCGCTGACGCTTTGCGCGTGGCGGATGCGTTTGGCCGGGTCGAGCTTTTTCTTGAGGGCCTGCAGGCGGGCATAGCCGGTGTCGTAGTAAGACTGCTCCCAGCCCTTGAAGGCGAGGTCCGGGTAATTGGCGTAGTGCCGTGTGATGCCGGCGGCGGCGAGGTGTTCGCGGATGCGCCCGGCGGCGGCGGTGAGCTTTTCACGCTGGCTGTCCTTTTGCCAGTAGGCCTGCCATTCACCGAGCCATGGGTAACTGCGGTGCGGGTAGGCGCAGTCCGGTCCGCGGGCGATGGCACCGCCGAGCGTGTTCACCTGGAAGATGAGGCCGGGTATGGTGAATAGTTCGTGGAGGATACCCGGCAGGGCAGGGGCGATGTCTTCGAATTTCGAGTAATAGCCGCCGCTGGCATTCTTGAAGGCGATGGGGCCAGGCTCACCGTAGTAGCGCGGCAAGGCGGTGGCGAGCGGCACGGGCTTGGAAACCGTGGGCTTCATGCCCAGTCCGGTCATCTCTTTGCGGAAGGCGGCGAGCCCTTTGTTCTCCAGCGAGCCGGTGGTGGTGAGTAGGATGCTGAGGAAGTTGCCGTTGAGCACGAAGGCTGCGAAAGCGTTGTCGGTGAGCGCCGCACTCGCTTCAAAGTAAGCCTTGAGCAGCGCCGTGGCGCGAGCGGCGTCCAGTTTGGCGGCTTTGAATTTGAATGCATAAAGCGTCTTTGGGGCCTGGTGCGTTTGGAGGCGGAGTTCGGTGACGATGCCGAAGTGCCCGTTGCCTCCGCCGCGGCAGGCCCAGAGCAGTTCCGGTTCATCGCGCGAGTCGCGCACATTTCCCTCACCGTCCACGAGGCGCAGACCCAGCAGGTGGTCGCAGGTGAGCCCAAACTGCCGCGCGAAGATCCCATAGCCGCCGCCGAGGACGAGGCCCGAGAGCCCCACGCCCGCGCAGGAGCCCGAGGGCAGCAGCCGGCCTTTGGCCAGCAGCGCCTGATTCATCTGCCCAAGCTTGCAGCCGGGGCCGGCAGTCACGATGCCTGTCTTGCTGTCGAGGTGGATGCCGTTCATGCCGGAGACCTCCACCACCAGTCCGCCTTCGTTGATGCAGAATCCCTCGAAGCTGTGGCCGCCAGACTTCACCGCGATGGATTTATTCTCCGCTGCGGCGCGGGCGATGGCCTGGATGACACCGTCCTCCTTCAGGCAGCGCGCGATGATGGCGGGCTGGGCTTTGAGTGTGGAATTGTAAGTCTGGCGCGCCGCGGCGTAGCCTTTATCTGCGGGCGTCAGCCACGTGACGGTGGGGACCGCGGGGGCGGCTGTGGATCGGGTGGCAAGAGCGGCGCCGGCTCCCAGGGCGGTGCGCAGAAATGTCCGGCGGGACAGAGAGGAATGCATGAGTCGCGCCCATAGCACAGGTTTTGTTATTTGCCGGAGGTTTCTGCGGAGGCGTTACGCAAAAAAGGGACCGCGCCCGCGCCGGATCCCGCGCATGGTCACCGCCGCATCCGCAATCCATCACTCACTATGAAACGCACACTGCTCCTCACCGCCGCTCTCATCAGCCCCTTCGTCCTTACGCTTTCACTGCCCTCCATTGCAGAGGAGCCCGCCGCTGCTGCCAGTCCGGCCGGGGCTGAGGTAGCGCTCTTCAATGGCAAGGACCTCACCGGCTGGATGAATGCCTCCGGCGGCGAAACGAAGTGGGCCGTGGAGGACGGCGCCATGACCGGGCAGAAGGGCAGTGGCGACATCTGGACCAAAGCGCGCTACGGCAATTTCCGCATCGAACTCGAATTCAAAACCACCGGCAACAGCGGTGTCTTCTTCCGCACCGACAATCCGAAGGACAACGTCCAGACTGGCATCGAAATTCAGGTGGACAAGCCCGGCGGCCCTGACAAGCACAGCGTCGGTGCCATATACGACCTCGTGCCGCCCTCAAAGAACGCCGGAAAAAAGGACGACTGGAATAAATACGTCATCACTGCGAACGGCCCGCACATCACTGTGGAACTGAACGGCGAAAAAGTCTCCGCGATGGACCTCGACAAATGGACCGAAGCCGGGAAGAACCCCGACGGCAGCGGGAACAAATACAAGAAGGCTCTCAAGGACTGGAAACGCGAAGGCCACATCGGCTTTCAGGACCACGGCCACAAGGTCTGGTACCGCAATGTGAAGATCACCCCGCTGCCCTAAGCGAGGGACTCAACCGCATGACTGCCGCGTGTGGCGGTAGCCGGAAATCAGAGAGGGCAGCCTGCACCCATTGCGGCTGCCCTCTCTTTTTGGATTCTGCCTCCCCTTAAGGCAGAAAGTGGATTCCGGGCGCACTGGGCACCTCATGATACGAAGCAAAATAAACACAGAGCAGGCCGCCCGCCAACTTCCCTGCGGCAACGATTCCGTCACAGTGCAGCCAGGCTGAATCCAGCGGCCGCGAAACCTCTTGCTTCCAGGCTCAATCCGCATTCCCGGTAGGGCGTTCCGGAGTCTGCACGCCCTCCCTATTTCGCCCCCATGAGCCATTCTTCACCCACCATTGTTCCCTGCGTCATGAAAATCGCCGGCACTGGAAGTTACGTTCCGGAGCGGGTATTGAGCAATGCGGACCTCGAGAAGTTGGTGGATACCACAGACGACTGGATCATCTCCCGCACCGGGATCAGTGAGCGACGGATTGCCGCCCCGGATGAAGCTACAAGCCACATGGCCACCAATGCCGCACGGAAGGCTATCGAAGCTGCCGGCATCGCCGCTGAGGACATCGATCTCATCATCGTGGCCACCATTTCGCCGGATACGTTTTTCCCTTCCACAGCCTGTTATGTGCAGCGGAATCTGGGTGCCGTGAAGGCCGTGGCCTTCGATGTCAGTGCCGCCTGCGCGGGGTTCCTCTATGCCATGCAGATTGCCCGGCATTTCATCAACAGCGGCAACCGCCGCACCGCGCTCATTATCGGTGCGGACAAGTTGAGCGGCATCGTGAACTGGTCGGACCGGAATACCTGCGTGCTCTTCGGCGACGGTGCCGGTGCTGCCATTCTGACCCGCAAAGACCCGGCCGATGGCGACCCTTCGGGAGTGCTGTCATCCATCATGGCGAGCGATGGGCGTCTCACGGATATCCTCTCGGTGCCCGGTGGCGGTTCCGCCATGCCCATCACCCCGGACAATGCGGGTCAGCGGCTCAACACCATCCACATGCAGGGGAAAGAGGTCTTCAAGGCCGCGGTCAAACACACCCTTGAGGCCTGTGATGCTGCGATCGAACGTGCCGGACTGAAGCCGGAGGACATCGCCATGATTATTCCGCATCAGGCCAACATCCGTATTGTGGATGCCATCCGGGAGCGGCTGGGACTTCCCCCGGAGCGTGCCTTTCTCAATCTGCACAAATACGGCAACACCAGCGGAGCGGCCATTGCTATCGCGCTGGACGAAGCCGTGCGCAGCGGAGCCATCAAAAAGGGAGATAACGTGCTCCTCGTTGCATTTGGCGCGGGCTTCGCCTGGGCCGCCAGTGTCATCCGCTGGTAACGCGCCGGAGATTCTGTACTCGTGAGCACGTGGGGCTTAAGAGCCTGTCGCGCCTTTAGTCCATTGAGTTTGTGATGGCCGTCAGGGGTGCTGACTGGCTTAGGCCGAAGGGATCTTGATTCCAGCGGCTCCTGCGGGCACTGTTGGCTGCCCCCTGAATCCATTACCGGCCTCACCATCTTTCGTTACCTGCTCGGGAATGCCTCGGCCATCCGTTTGCTCGCGGCGCATCCCCTTACGATTCCGGTCGGTCTTTTTCTCGTCGTCACTGCCGGACTGGCGCGAAACTATGACCAAATGCTGCTGACGGATTCCCCGAACTGGTTTCTCGGTCCGCTCGTGGTTTCCTGCATTTCCGGCATCTGGATTGGGCTGTTTATGCTTTCAGCATGGGGAAGCGTTCGACTGGGCGAGAGCGTAGCCCAGCCACCCCTCAAATGGAGAGTCTGGTCCTTCATGGGATTATTTTGGATGGCTGCACCGCTGGCGTGGCTCTATGCTATTCCGCTCGAGCGGTTCTGCACCGAGGTGGACGCGGCGCGGTGGAATGTGGCCCTGCTGGCAGTAGTGGCGCTGTGGCGCGTGCTGCTCATGGCCCGGGTGTATTCCGTCATTTCCGGCTTTCCGTTTTGGGACGGATTAGGGAGGGTGCTGCTCCCGGCCTCCGTCGAGGCTGGCGGCATCACAATACTGGGCATGCTGGGCCGGGGCATCGTGCAGGGCATGGCCGGGCTGCGCAACTCACCAGCGGAAGATGTCCTGTCCAGTGCGATGGGGGTGATTGGCAAGGGGGCGATGGTGGCCTTTTTGCTCGGTATGGTTTTATTTGCGATCAAATCGCCTTCGGGACGGATGCCCGATCCACTGCCTCAGCCGTCGATCAGACGGGGGCCGTGGTTGTTTCTGGCGGCAGTCACCGGGATTTGTGCGTGTGCGATCGCGGAGCCGCAGAGGGAATGGCGGCTGACTGTGCAGGCGCAGCAACTGGCCCGTGCAAGTGACTGGAAAGGGCTGGCGGCTTTTCTCTCACAGCATGAGCGTAAAGATTTCTCCCCGGCTGCGGTGTTGCCGCCCAGTCCGTGGGAGTATTCCAGCGCGAAAGACGTGCCCAGGATGTTTGCTGCGCTGGGACCTGAGACCGCTCCTTGGGTCCGGGAAATGACCGTGGATTCTCTGGAGGTACTGCTCTCACAGGAACGCACAATCAGGGTGTTTAATGATGAAGACCGGAAACTGTTGTGGAAGGCTCTGCGGGAGCAGAAAGAGGGACCGGAACTGCTGCAGCGTTTTCCGAATCTGGAACAAGTGAAGCCGGACAATCGTTCGTGGCCATGAAGATAGGCCTCATCGCAATGAGCGGCGTACGGGTGAAGAGCGCTGAACTGGCAGCCCTCGGGGTGACATTGCCTGGATTCATCAACCGGGGCAAAGTCATTGCGTCACTGCCGAGTTTGGGGCTGCTCACGGTGGCCGCTCTCACGCCTCACGGGCATGAGGTGGATTACCAGGAGATCGTTGAGCCGGAGGAGGCCGCGCTGCTGACGGACTATGACCTGGTGGGGATCAGTGCCCTCACGGCACGCATTGACGCAGCCTACTCTGTGGCGGCCGCATTTCGAAACCGCGGGATCAAAGTGGTCATGGGCGGCCTCCATGTCTCCGCACTGCCGGAGGAGGCGCTGCAGCACTGCGACGCGGTGGTCACCGGTGGTGCAGAAGGTGCGTGGCCGCGTGTCGTGCAGGATGCCGCCGCAGGGAATCTCCAGCGGCGCTATGACGGTGCCCGGGCCCGAGTGTTCGAACCCGCGCTCTATCAAATGCCGCGCTTCGATTTTTTGGCTGGCCGTTCCTACAACCGGGTGACGGTGCAGACCTCCCGGGGTTGTCCCCGCGCCTGTGAGTTCTGCGCCTCCAGCCCGCAGATCACCACGGCCTTCAATCAAAAGCCCGTGTCCGTCGCCATTGAGGAAATCCGCGAGGCCCGGCGCTATTTTTCGCAGCCGTTCTTCGAGTTTGCGGACGATAACACGTTCCTCAACAAAACCTGGGGACGGGAGTTTCTCCGCGGACTGCGGCGGGAGGAAATCAGGTGGTTCACAGAGACGGATGCCTCCGTCGCGGATGATCCCGAACTGTGTCGTCTGATAGGCGAAAGCGGCTGCCGTCAGGTGCTCATTGGCATGGAGAGCCCCCGACCGGGGGACTTGGCGGCGGTGGATCCTCTCGGCTGGAAACAGCGGCGCGCCGACGGGTACCTGCGGCTTATTGATACCCTGCAGTCCCTGGGCGTGAGCGTGAACGGATGCTTCATCGTGGGGCTGGATCACCACACGCCGGACATCTTTCCGGAGTTGCTCGACTTTGTGAGGATGTCAGGCCTTGCTGAAGTGCAGTTCACTGTGACGACTCCTTTCCCAGGTACGTCGCTGCACCGCAGACTGAAGCAGGAGGGGCGGCTGCTGACAGATCGCTACTGGGATGCCTGCACGCTCTTTGACGTGATTTATCAACCCCGCGGCATGAGTGTCACTGAACTGGAACAGGGGCTGCAGTGGCTGTTCCGTGAAGCGTATTCCAGCGAGGCCACTGCGGCGCGGAAACGCTCCTTTGCAGCGCAGGTGAGAGCGGCTGTGGCGCGGGATAGCGGCCTCAGTTCACAACCTTGAGGCGGCGGAGGAAGTCTTCCCGGTAGGAGTCGCCAATGGGGACGCGGTGTTTCCCCATGATGATGGTTCCGTCTTCCACGCGGGTGATGTGGTTGCGGTTCACGATATAGGATCGGTGCACACGGATGAACTGCACGGGGAGGAGTTCCTCGACGCGCTTCATGCTCATGAGGCTTAGCACAGAGTGGTCTCCCATGATGAAATCGACGTAGTTCGCCTCGGCTTTTACGAGTAGGAGCTTGTGGAGATCGATCTTGGCGACTTTGGTGCCGTCCTTCACGAAGATTTCCTCAGGCGGTGCGGTAGTCGTGCCGGATGAATGGGCGGCAGCCTTGAGTGCTAGGCGCTGTTTGGCTTTGAGCAGCGCCTGACAGAAGCGGGCGAACTCCAGCGGCTTCACCAGGTAGTCCACGACATCGAATTCGTAGCTCTGGGCGGCGAAGTCCGTGCTGGCGGAGATGACGATGACGGGCAGCCTGCGCGGGATGGCGCGCAGGAGGGTAGCCCCGTCGAGGCCGGGCATCTGGAGGTCGAGGAGGATGAGGTCGAATTCGCCAGCGGAGAGCAGGTTCAGCGCGGTGAGGCCGTCCGGTGCTTTGAGGCAATAGTCGAGTCCACCTGCCTTGGTGAGGTGGGATTCGACAGTGTCGCAGACGAGCGGGTCATCGTCCGCGACGAGGCAGCGGAGGCCGGATGAGGATGACATGAGCGCGAGTATGAAGAACGGCCCGCGCACTGCAAGCTGCGACGCGGTCTGTTGGATGAACACGCCGCCGGACGGCATCAATCCGGGGCCTGAGCGGACCAACAGGCGGCGGGCTCAGAGGCCTTCGGGATAGAAGTAATGCTCGATGGCGGCGATAACGCCCACGGTCGCCGGCTCTTCAGCCACGAAGCCGCCGAGGTTGGCGACATGGCCGGCGATGTGGGGCACGGCATTTGCGGGGCAGGCGATGCCGTGGGCAATGTGGTGCTGGAGCATCGGGAGGTCGTTGTAGTTGTCCCCGGCAGCGAAGGTGAACTCCGCACCCACGCCGGTGACGCGGCGTACTTCCAGCAGCGCAGTGCCTTTGTTATAGCCCTGGTGATTGAAGCGCAGCCAGATGCTGTTGCGCTGGTAGCCCAGTTCCGGCCATTCGGCGAGGTGGGCGTCGATCCACTCGCACACCTGAGCCATGGCTTCCTCTTGATGGGTCACGATGCCGGCGGGTTCCGTCTCATCGGAAATGAAGCGCGCGCCCTCCATCTCGGATTCGATGTGTTTGCGCAGGCGTTTGAAGAACTTGGCGTGGTTCTTGTAGAACTTCTTGTGGTCGCTCGCGCACTGACGGTTCCAGTCGCCAAGGTCTTTCCAGCGATTGAATTCGTTGAGGTGGTAGATCTCGCATTCCCGGGCGATGATGAAGTCCGGGGTGAGGCGGAAACCGTGTTCCTTCAGACCGTCTAGCGTGTGATAGAGCGTGCGTCCTGTGTTGATGCACCAGACGGCGCCGCGCTTTTGCATGTGCGTGAGGAATTCCTCAAGGCGGGCGATCTCGTAGGGATCGGACGGGCGGTCCACCAGGGTGCCGTCAAAGTCAAAGCAAAGGATGGCGGAGTGTGTGTCTTCCGGCATGTCTGAGTCGGTTGTGATATAGGGAATCCCAAGCCGTACCGCGCGCCCCTGCTGGAGGGCGGCACCGTGGGGCGGTGCGCCTCAGTTGCTTTTGACGGTTTCTTTCTGGGCCTTGGAAAGCTCGATCATATCCTTGAGAATGTGCAGCGTTTCCAGCTTCGCAGGGTCGAAGCCATGCGGGAATGTCCCGTCGGATTCATCCACGGAGTGTTCGTCTTCGTTGAGGAGCTGTTCGGCTGTCTTCGCCGTGTCTTTCGGAGTCTCGGAGTCTAGCTTGAGCTGCGCCTCTTCGACATTGTCTAGCGTGACAGGATAGACTTTATAGGGGTCGCCGTTCTTGTGGGCTTCGGCGACGCGATTCTTTCGGTCTTCCTTGTAGGCTTTGTTGCGCGCTTCGGTAGCCTCGTCCTCCGCGAGACGCGTCTTCTCATTGAGGGAGAGGACGTTGTTTTTGATCAGCTCACTGGAGCGCTTCACATAGTCATTGATGAAGGCGATGTCCGGATTGTTGCGGATGCGGGTACTGCTGCGTGTGGCCAGCTCTCTGACCGGCAGCGGGTGCGTCTCGGCCATGTCGTAGGGCAGCTTCTCGATGGTGTCCTTCGGCAGCGGGTCCTTGAGGAAGCGCTCGCCGATTTCCATGGCGTCGTAGCGGCTGGGAAGGATGACATCCGGCTCAACACCCTCCCACTGAGTGGTGCGGCCGTCGATACGGTAGAACTTGGCGATCGTCACCTTCAGGCTGCCGGCGCGTTCCTTGGCGGTGGACCAGGACATGTGCTCCTTCACGTCGATGAGCGTCTGCACCGTGCCTTTGCCGAAGGTAGCTTTGTCGCCCACGATCACGGCGCGGCCGGTGTCCTGCATGGCGGCGGCGAAAATCTCGCTGGCCGAGGCACTGGCGCGGTCGGTAATGACAATCATCGGGCCGTTATACACGGGATTGTCCCGTGTCTGGCGCGCTTCGCGGCGGTTCCGGTTGTCCCGTTGCTGCACCACGGGCGTGCCTTTTTTCACGAAGAGACCGGTCAACTTGATCGCCTCCTCCAGCGAGCCGCCGCCGTCGCCGCGCAGGTCGATGACGAGGCCGTTGATGCCCTCTTTATCGAGGCGCTGCAGGATGCGCTTCACGTCTGCCGTCGCACTTCGGCCGCCGCGGCGTTCCATGTCGGCGTAGAAGGACTCAAGATTGATCCAGCCGACCTTCTGCGGCGCGGTTCCGGTATTGCCGGTCGTGTTGTTGATCTCGATGAGTTCGCCCTTCGCGAGCGTGTCCTTCATCTCCACCTTCTCCCGGGTGATGCTGATTTCCCGCACGATGCTTGGGTCATCCGCCGGCTGCACTTTCAGCCGCACAACAGTGCCGGCTTCACCGCGGATCTTTTCGACAATGCGCTGGAGCTTCATCCCTTCGATGTCCTCTATTTCCCCCTCCGCACCCTGTGCCACGCCCACGATGAGGTCGCCCATTTTCAACTGCCCGCTCTTTGCCGCAGGTCCCCCTGGCACGACACTCTTGATCTCGGCCGCGCCATCCTTGGCCGCCAGCACGGCACCGATCCCTATCAGCTCCTTGTTCATATCGATCCGGAAATTCGCCTGTTCCGGGGCGCTTAGGTATTCCGAATGCGGGTCGTAGGCCGTGGCGATGGCCGAGAGGAAATAGTTCGTCATGTCCTCCTCGTCCGTTTCCTTCAGGGCATCCAGCAGCCGCTGGTAACGCTTCAGCACCTTCTGCTCCGGCGTATCCTGCTTCGCGTTTTCCACCTTGGCCTCGTCCTTCTTGTCTTCACTGGACTCCGCCTTCTCCTTCTTCTTCTTTTCGGAGTGGGCCACATTGATGCGCTCCAGCAGCACCTCCCGCACGATCTCTTTTCTCCACAGGTCATCAAGCAGTGCCTCCGTATCCACCCACTCTGCCTCCTTACGGCTGATCTGCACTGTATCGCTGGAGTCAAAGTCCAGCTTTCCGCCCTCCAGCAGAGCTTTGATCTTGGCAAACCGCTCCGTCACGTGACGGTTGTAAGCGGCAAAAATCTCCTTCGCCGGATCCAGCTTGTAGAGCTGAATGTGGTCATCCAGCGTCGTCGCATACTTTGCTCGGAACGCCTCGATCTCCGGCTTCGTGAAATACAGCCGGCTGTAGTCCAGCGTATCCAGGTAATTCTGGAGCGCCTTGCGCGACAGCTCATCTTCGAAGTCCTTGTTAGAGTAGTGATACTCCATCAGCAGCGCCACCACATCGTGCGCCACCGCGCTGAAGTTCGTCTTGTCATCCTGAGCACTCACGGAAACCGGAGCGCCAAAACCAGCGATGGCTGCGACCATGGCCGGCAGGGAAAACAGTGAACTGGCTGCCGGGCTGGAGACGGGGGAGGATTTCATGCCGTTGTAAATCAGGAACGATGGAGTTTGGGTGGCGAAGAGCGGATGCACTTTCCTTTAATACAGGGAAATGTCCATCGCTTTCAAACACCATATCAGTAATCGATGACGACAGAGATCAGGCAATTCACCGGCGGCTTTACCGACACCAACGGCTACCTTTTTCACGCACCTGAAGGCTGGCTCGGCATCGACGCGCCCGAAGGCTTGGCCATCTGGCTCGACGCACAGGGTGTCCGCCTCGCCGCCCTCTTCCTTACCCACTGGCACTTCGACCACGTCATGGACGCCGCCCGCATCGCCCGCGAGCACCACTGCCCCATCTACGCATGGCGCCCCAGCACCCGCCGCGACCGCCTCGACGACATGGTCGAAGGCTTCCTCGGCCGCCCCCTCGGTCTCGAAGACTACCCCGTCCACCACCCCCTCGAAAACGCGGACACCGCCCACATCGCCGGCACCACCTTCCTCATCCGCCACGTCCCCGGCCACTCCCCCGACAGCCTCGTCCTCATCCACGAACCCTCCCGCGTCATCTTCTCCGGCGACACCGTCATGGACGGGGGCATCGGCCGCACCGACTTCCCCGGCGGCAGCCACGAGCAACTCGTCACCGGCATTGTCGGGAAAATCCTCACGTTCCCCGGCGACTTCCGCATCCACCCCGGCCACGGCGGCATCAGCACCGTCCGTGACGAACTCGCCGGCAACCCCTACCTCCTCAGAGCGGGCGGAAATTACCAGTCCAGCCCCAGGGGCTTCAGTCGGCACTGAGAGGCGTGATATCCTACAGGAAAATCGAGTGCCGCGTGCCCGGAGCGGCGAGGGTGCGGCTGACAGGGCTGAAGGCCTGTTATTCACGCTCTGGGCAAAGGGATGCTCCAGTCTCGCAAGGAGACTCCCCGTGGCGCATCTATGAGCCATGGCTGCCGCATTTCAAGGGTAGCGGCGATGAGCCCTGCCTGCGGCGAGAACGCCGGCCGCACGGAGAATCCCCGGCATCCATGTGCGGAATCGTCCAGCGCAAAATGCTGCCTGGCACATCGAACGCGCGCAGCGAGCTGCCATCGCCGGTGAGCAGAAGCCGGCTGTCTGGAGGAAAAACCACGTGGACCCACGCACCAAAGCCGTGGATATCCCGGTGTTCCATCGCGCCATCCAGCTGCCGCAGGCGCGTCAGATCCGCGCTGGCCGCCGCCCGCCGCCCGCCGCCTGCGTCACCGACCACGGCACCGCCTCATTGAATTCCATCTTCAGCCTGCCCAACGCCAGCTTTCCAAGCTGCACGATGCACCAGATCAGCGCAAATCCCAGTGCCGCCCCGCCGAGCGAGTGCAGCAAGTTCAGCCACCACGCGCCTCGCTCGATCAATTCCGGAATAAGCGCCGCGCACACTGCACCCGCCGCGCCCCGTGCGCCCTGGCTACGCCTCACCCCTCTCCCCGGCCCCCTAGCCCGTCACACTCCGCGGCTCATTGGACCCCGCCGCTTCTCCGCCTCCATCCTCGACTGGGACGCCCGCGATGACCCCGCCCTCGAATCCTGCCAGCTCCGCTGGTGTCCCGGCGACGACTATAACAAGAAAGAGGAACGCGTCGCCCTCACGCTAACCGCCGCCTCCGGCATCCGCACCGCCCACCTCCGCCAGGGCCTCGCCCCCCCGGCACCACCGCCACCTACAAAGTGTAAGTGATCCTCAAAACCGGCAACGAACGCGGCTCCCGCGCCGTGCCCGTCGCCAGAAGCTAGGGGCACGGCGCACTGGGAAACCGCTCAGATATCCGCGAGCGCCGCAGCATTCTTTTCCACCGGCCGCGTATTCGCCGCCGCCACACTCTGGCCCGGCGCGACCTTTTCCACATCCACGGCCACCACTTTGTATTCCGGGCACATGGTGTCCTCGTCGCATTCGCTGCTGGTGACGATGTTCACGAGCACTTCCGGGAAGTGGAAGGTGCAGTAGAGGACACCGGGTTTGACCTCGGTGCTGATGCGGGCCTTGAGGGGGACGCCGCCGCGGTGGGAGAAGACGCGGACGGGGTCGCCGTCGGCGATGCCTTTCTTCGCGGCGTCGTCGGGGTGGATGGCGAGGGTGTCTTCGCTGACGATTTCGGCATTCCCCGTGCGGCGCGTCATGGTGCCGCAGTTGTAGTGCTCCAGAATGCGACCGGTCGTTAGGATGAAGGGGTATTCGCTGCCGTGCTTTTCGATCTCCTTCGATTCCTTGAAGTCGAAGAAGTGGAACTTGCCGCGGCCGCGCTTGAAGGAGTCGAGGTGGAGGCGCTCGGTGCCGATATTGCCCGGGGCGATGGGCCATTGCTTGCCCTGATCGGTAAGGCCTTCCCAGGTGGCGCCTTTGAAGAAGGGCACGATCTGCGCGATCTCGGCGAGCACGCCGTCGGGCGTGTAGGGATCCTGCTTCGCGCCCATGCGCTGCATGATTTCGGCGATGATGACGCCGTCGGGCTTGGTGCCGGCGAGCGGCTCGATGGTGGCATTCACCCGCTGCACGCGGCGTTCGCCATTGGTGAAGGTGCCGCTCTTTTCGAGGAACGACGACGCAGGCAGCACGACGTCCGCGAACTCGGCAGTGGGCGTCATGAAGAGTTCCTGCACGACGAGGAAGTCGAGCGCATTGAGTGCGGCTTTGACGTGTTCGGTGTTCGGGTCGGTCTGGGCGACGTCCTCGCCCATGATCCACATGGCTTTGAGTTCACCACGCAGCGCGGCGTCATACATTTGCGGGATCTTCCAGCCGATCTCCGGAGACAGGTGCACGCCGTAGAATTCCTCATACATCTTGTGAATGGCGGGATCGTTCACCTGGAGGTAGCCCGAGCCCTGGTGCGGCTGGCAGCCCATGTCGGCAGCACCCTGCACGTTGTTCTGACCTCGCAGGGGATTCACACCCACGCCGGGGCGGCCGATGTTGCCGGTCATCATGGCGATGTCAGCGATAGTCATGACGGTCTTCGATCCGTGACTGTGCTCCGTGACTCCCAAACCGTGGAAGGCCATGGCATTCTCTGCCGAGGCATACTCAATGGCCGCGGCTTTCACCTTCTCGCGCGGCACGCCGTGGATTTTCTCCAGCGCATCGAGGTCGAGCGAGCGGAGGCCGTTTTCAAATTCCTCCCAGTTCTCGCAGCGCTCGGTGATGAACTTCTTATCAATCAGGCCGCTCTCCAGGATGTAGTAGGCAAACATGTCGAGCAGCGCGACATTCGTGCCCGGACGGAGCTGGAGATGGTGCGTGGCGTAGGGCACGAGTTCGATTTCGCGCGGATCGATGATGATGAGCGGCACGCCTTTCATGGCGCGCTGCTTGATCTTGCTGCCGGTGACCGGGTGGCCTTCCGTGGGGTTCGCGCCGATGATGAGGATGCAGTTCGTGTATTGCAGATCAATGACGCTGTTCGTCGCCGCGCCGGTGCCGAAGGCTTTTTGCATGCCCCACGCGGTCGGGCTGTGGCAAACGCGGGCGCAGGCGTCAATGTTGTTCGTTCCGAAGACGGTGCGGATGAACTTCTGCATGAGGTAGTTCTCCTCGTTCGTGCAGCGCGCAGAACTGATGCCGCCCACGGCATTGCCGCCGTGCTCCTCTTTGATGCGCGTGAGGTTCTTCACGATGTAATCGTAGGCTTCGTCCCACGTGGCTTCCTGGAAGTGTCCGTTGTAGCGGATAAGCGGCGTGCGCAGGCGGTCCTTGTGCTTCACGAACTTGAAGGCATAGCGGCCTTTTAGGCAGGTGTGCGCGTGGTTCACTTCCGAGTCGAGCGGAGCCTGGATGCTGAGGACTTCATTGCCCTTGGTGGCGACGTTCAAATTGCAGCCGACGCCGCAGTAAGTACAGACGGTGCGTGTCTTCTTGGTGGCTTCGATGCTCTTCGAGGCAAAGACGTCGCTGATGGCAGAAGTGGGGCACGCCTGACTGCACGCGCCGCAGGAAACGCAGGGGGAATTCTCGAACGTGGTGTCGAGGCCCTTGATGATGCGCGCGGCGAATCCGCGGCCGTGCATGGAGAGCACGTGCTGGCCCTGGATTTCGTCGCAGGCGCGCACGCAGCGGGAGCAGTTGATGCACTTCGACAGATCGCTCGTCATGTAAGGATGCGAGAGGTCTTTCTTGCGATCGAGGTGGTTGGCTCCGGCGGGGTAGCGCACGCCGCGGATGCCGACTTTGGCGGCGACAGTCTGGAGTTCGCAGTTGCCGTTCACTTCGCAGGTGAGGCAGTCGAGCGGGTGGTCGGTGAGGACGAGTTCGACGATGTTCTTCCGCAGGCGGCGCACTTTCTGCGACTCAGTGAAAATATGCATCCCGGCACTGAGCGGCGTGTGGCAGCTCGCAACCACGCGGCGCGGGCCATCAGCGCTCATGGCGACCTCGACGGAGCAAACACGGCACGCCCCGTAGGGCTCAAGCTGGGGCGCATCGCAGAGCGTGGGCACATGCCCGCGGCCTTTGTAGCGGTCCACGAATTTCAGCATCGTATCGCCAGGATCGAAACCGTGAGGGGTTCCGTCAATGTAGGCGATGCGCTCGGGGGATGGGTTGGTGCTCATGAGTCGGTGTCGCTGAAGATTGAGTTACTGGGCGGATTGAAAGTAGCCGGCCATTTCGTCGCCGAAGTGTTCAAGGGCGTTGCGGATGGGAAGCGGGACGCCGCCGCCGAGGGCGCATAGGCTGGTGGTTTCCATGGTCTCGAGCAGGTCGCCGATGAGAGCGCGGTCGATCTTGAAGCTGCTGTCGGTGCGGGCTTTGGCGATGAGTTCCTTGCCGCGGGTGGAACCGAGGCGGCAGGGGAAGCATTTGCCGCAGCTTTCGTCGGCGGTAAACTTGAAGAGGTGCTCCACGTATTCGATCATGGGGAACGACTCCGGAATGCTGACCACTCCCGCGTGACCGAGCAGGAAGCCCGCGGATTTGAAACTTTCGAAATCGACGGTGAGGCTGTCGATGCGCGACACTGGCACGATGCCGCCGAGCGGGCCGCCCACCTGGATGGCTTTGACGCCCGTTTTCCAGCCGCCGGCGAGATTGATCACATGCCGGAGCGGGGTGCCCATAGCGACTTCATAAATGCCCGGCCTGACAAAGTGGCTGTCGAGCGAGACGAGCTTTGGTCCGGTGCTCTGCGGCGTGCCGACGGCGGCGTAGCCCTTGCCGCCCATGGTGAGGATCGCGTGGAGGTTGGCGAAAGTCTCCACATTGTTCACGATCGTGGGTTTGCGGAACAGGCCTTCGATGGTGGGGAAGGGCGGACGCACGCGCACTTCCGGGCGCTGGCCTTCGATGGAGGCGAGAAGCGCGGTTTCCTCACCACAGATGTAGGCACCGGCGCCCTTGATTGTCTTGAGCGTGAAGTTGAATCCGCTGTCGAGAATGTTCTGTCCGAGCAGACCGGCTGCATGGAGATCAGCGATGGCCTGATTGATGACCGTGATGGAATCCGGGTATTCCGCGCGAATGTAGAGGACGCCTGTCCCGGCTCCGGCGAACCAGCCGGCCACCATCATGCCCAGCAGAACACTGTGAGGCTGCTGCTCCATGAGATACTTATCGATGTAAGCACCTGGATCGCCTTCATCGGCATTGCAGACGATGTATTTCACCGGCCCGGCCGCTTCACGGCACGACTGCCATTTGAAATGCAGCGGGAATCCTGCACCGCCGCGGCCGCGCAGACCGGAGTCCTTGAGTTCGCCCTGGAGCCAGTTGCGGTCTTTGCCAAGCAGTTCACGGAACGGCGCATAGTAGGCAGCAATGCCTGGAAACGGCGCGGTGAGCTGGGGCGGCTGCAGATGGGAAACGACGGCGTAGCGGTCCGTGGCATCGCCCTTGCCGCTGGAGAACAGTTTTGTCAGGGCCTCGGGGGACTGCCCGGAGTAGTTCTTGCCATTGAACTGAAACGCGCCGCCTTCGTGGCAGCGGCCGAGGCAGCAGATGTGCCCGATTTCCTCCTCCTTGAAGTGTCCGGCGGCATCATGGTGCAGCTTTTCCTGAGTGCCCGCGCAGAGACAGGCCGAGCCGTTGCAGAGGAACACTTTCTTACCGGCATTCTCTTTCTTCAGGAAGTCGTAAAACGACACCGCACCGAGGGTGATGGCGTCACCAAAAAGATACTCCGCGCCAAGCTGGCGCACCGTCTCCGGCGTCTCGGCAGTGCCCCGGGCATCGGCGGCTTCGACCATGCGTTCGAAGAGATTCTGCTCAGTGCCTTTGCGATAGGAGAGAAAGCTGAGATTCTGTGACATGCGTGGGGGAGTGGGTGATGGGAAAAAGATGGAAATCGGGTGGAATAGTGGCCCGGTTCAGGGTGGTTGGCAAAACAAGAAACGCGGTTTGGTGCTGACTTTTCCGCGCCGTTTTACTTCAACTGACGTGAAAGATCGCCGGCGTGGCCGGTAAGTTCCAAAAACGCGCGGCCGCATTCCACGCCGTCACTGTTGAGCACACGGCAGGCGCCTTCCCAATAAGTGACGCCGCCGAGCGCTCCGGTGAGTTCCTGATTTTCCGCCAGCGGCTCCAGCTGCCAGGAAACCTCCTGACCGGTCACTGGATCGGGCGCGCTGATGCGGACCCGCACGGGGTAGTTCGCTCCGCTCGCCGGACTTTTCCAGGTGCCGGTGACTTCCCAGCGGAACGCGGGAGGCGCGACGTGCTGCACAGCTCCTTCACGGCTGATCCATGCCAGCGTGGAATAGCGATCGGTCGTGCCATCCGTGCGGCGCATGCGATAGGCCATGACGTCGCGGCCATCATCGAGCTGCAGGCTGGCCCAGTCCCAGCCGGCCTGACCCTCGGACAACTGGCTGCTGCTCATTTCGTGATCCATCCATGCGCTTCCAGTGACGGCGGCACTCTCTTCACCGGTGCGGAGCGAACCGCTCACCGCGAGTCGCGGCCATGTCAGGTAGTGGCTCGCGGCGGTTTCCTCTGCGCCTTTGCGGGAGACGCCGTCTTTGCCAAAAATCACGAGCGGCTTTTGCGGCTTGAGCGTTAGGGTGAAGGCCGCCTCGCTGCGGATGGAACCCTCCAGCAGCATCGCGTCCGGAGGCTGTCCGGCACCGGCGAATCGCAGCGACCAGTTCCCGTTGCGCACGTCCAGCGTCTGCTCGGAAGCCTGCGCGTCCCAGCCGCCCCGGTTGATGCGCTCCTGGTGAATGAAGCGCCCGGTTTTCACATCGAGCAGCGCCATGTGTGCGAGGTATAGCTGGCCGGAGGAGAATTCCGGGGCGTCTTTCGCGTCCGGGGGGATTTCGGAAGCGCGGCGGAAGAAGGTGGCCTGAAATCCATAGCGCGACTTGTCCGGCGTGAAGAGATGTCCGGTGATATACCACCACTCGATGCGGAAATCGGGGTGCGAGCCGTGATCGCGCGGGTAGGCAAACTGCTTTCCGGGACGCGCCGTGGTGAAGCGCACGCCTGGCGTCGTCTGCGCCAGGAGGAGCGGGCACAAAAGGGCGAGCAGAGCAGCGGAAAAGCGTGTTAGGGTATTCATTCTTCGCGGTCGGCCGGCAGTTTCGCGGAGCGGCGTCCTGTGAACCATCCGGTGAGTGCCGCGCTGGTCAGAATAAGAACGGCGAAGGCGGTGATTTGGAGCCACGGCACGTCGAAAATCAGCGTCCAGCCGAAGGTCTGCTTGTTGATGACGCGGATCAAAATCCAGCCGAGGGCCAGACTCATGCCAATGCCCGGCAGGACGCCGCCGAGTGCGATGCCGGCGCCCTCCAGTGCGGAGCAGCGCGAGATTTCCCGATGGGTCATGCCCAGGGAGCGCAGCGTGGCGAGTTCGGCGCGGCGTTCCACCAGCATGCTTGAGAGGGAGAGCCCCAGACCGGCGATGGCGACGGCGAGCCCGATGAACTCCAGCGCCCAGGTAATGACGAAGGTCTGCTGGAAAATGCGCAGGATTTCCTGACGCAGCGCGGCATTGGTGAAGACGGTAATCCCAGGGTGTTTCGTGAGCAGATCGGCGCGCACTGCGGCGGGATCGCTGCCGGGTTTGACAAACAGAATGACGCTGGCGGCCATGTCTTCGCCAAACCATCCGGCGAAATGCGCGCGGTCGATCATCACAGTGCCGCGGTCATTGCCGTAATCGGCGAAGACGCCGGCGATGGTGAGCGCCTGCGGCCCGGCTGGTGTGGGCAGAATCACGCGGTCACCCGCGGTGCGCTGGAAGCGTTCGCTGAAGGCTTCGCTCACAAAACACACGCATGCATTCTGTGTGGCATCGTAAACTCTCTCATTTGCCGGAGCCTGGAGCCAGTGGAACGAGCGGTGGCGTTTCGCGAAGGCGAAGTCCCATGAGGCGAGCAGCGTGCGCTTGCCGTCCACTTCTACGGGCATGCTGTTGACCACATTGGCCTCGCCGGCCTGCGGGTGGGCGAGGATCGCGCGCCATGATTCCGGCGGGATGCGGTTTTGTGAGGAGGCGCTCTGCGCACCGTCGCTCGAAATGTAAAGATCCGCCATGAACGACAGATCGATCCAGCGCCGCATGGTGGTGTCGAAACTGCTGATCATGATGGCCATGCCGGCCGTCATGGCGGTGGCGCAAAAGAGTCCGGCCGCGGCCGTGCGGTGACGGCTGGAAGCGGCGCGCAAATGACTCGCCGCCACCGTTGAGGGCGCGGACTGACGCGAATAACGGCGCAGCAGCCGTCCGGCAGCCCGCAGTGCAGGCGCGGTAAGCAGGCTGCCTCCTGTCAGGGCAAACAGCGCGGCGAGGTATCCGCCCAGGGCGATGCGGCCGCCGTCGGCAAACCGCAGGGGCGGCAGCAGCGTGACGGCCGCTGAAGCGGCGAGCAGCAGCACACCGGCGAGCGGCAGTCCCTTTGCGGCGACAGTTCCGGCGATGCTGCTGCGGCGGAGGATTTGTGCTGGTGGGGTGAGGGCGGCCTGCCGGGCTGGACGCCATCCGGCGAGAAGCGCCGCGCCGACACCGAGGCCAACTGCGGCGGCGAATTCGCCGGCATGGAGATGAGCCGTCTCGGCACTGCTTGCATAGTAGAGGGCATTCACGGTGCGGCCCACAGCGCGCACTGTCCACTGCGCGGCACCCCAGCCCAGCAGGGCTCCCAGAATGCCGCCGGCGAGCCCCAGCAGCGCAGCTTCCATGAGCCATGCCCGGCGGATGCTGCCAGCCGTGACACCCAGCGAGCGCAGGATGCCGATTTCCTCACGCCGCCGCACCACCGCGCCGTCCAGCGCCTGGAAAATCAGGTAAAGCCCCACGAGCAGCGCGAGGAGCGAAAGGATTGTCAGATTCATGCGGAAGGCCCGCGTCATGGTGTCGGCGCTCTCGCGGCGTTCGTTAGGCGAAGCGGTGTTCCAGCGCCCTTTGCTCGCGCTTTCCAGAACGCGGCGGATCTCTTTGCGGTGTGTCTCCGCGAGCGGGCCGTCCTCCACGATGAACTCAATGCGGTCGAGCTTGCCGCTGCGGCCGCTGATGGCCTGGAGCCGCGGCAGGTCCATGAGAATGAGGGTATCCGGTGCCTGCGGGCCTTCGCGATTTTCCGGCAGGACGCCGGCGACATGGAATTCGACCCGGGCGTCATTGACCGTGAGCGTGAACGCGCTGCCCTGCTGCAATCCCTCGCGCCGGGCGAGGGCCGCCGGAATGTAAATGGCGTTAGGATGCGCGAAGTTGCGCCAGAAATTCACGTTCGCCTCTGCGCTTTCGCCGAGTCGGGTGGCGGGCAGATTTTGCACCGCGACGAGGTCCACGCCGGTGATGGTGTAGGTAATGCGGCTGCCAATTTCCGCCGGAGCGGCACCGGGGGCCTGCGGCGGCGCCCCGGTGGTCTCCACGACCGGGATGACGTGCACCGGCAGGGGTCCTAGCGCAGTGCGGATTTCCCGCAGCACCGTTTCCGGCAGGCGGCCGGCCGGCGGCGTGATGACCCAGTCGCTCTGGGTATTGAGCAGCCCGGTGAATTGAGCGAACCCGGCAGCAGCTGCGCGGTTGGCAAGACGCACGGAGAAGTAGGCCGCCACGCCGACGGCGAGGATGAGCACCAGGAGCAATGTGGAGCCCGGCGCGAGGCGGCAGTGCCGCCAGGAGAACAGCCTGAGCAGCAGCCGGGTCATGCGACGGATTCCTCCGCAGTGATGAGGCCATCCCGCAGGTGAATGGTGCGGTGGCAAATACGGGTGGCCTCCGTGCTGTGTGTTACGAGGACCAGCGCGGTACCGGTTTCGTTGGAGAGTTCCTCCAAAAGCCGCAGGACGTTGGCCCCATTGGCGGAGTCGAGATTTCCGGTGGGCTCATCGGCAAGGAGCAGGGCAGGGCGGTGCACCAGCGCCCGGGCAATGGCCACGCGCTGCATTTCGCCGCCGGAGAGTTTGGCGGGCAGTGCATCGGTACGGTGACTGATGCCCACGCGCTCCATGAGTTGCGAGACCCGGACCGCTGCCTCTGCGATGGGTGCTTTATTGAGCTGGAGCGGCAGTGCGATATTCTCCGCCGCGGTCAGGGTCGGGAGGAGGTGGAAGAACTGAAAGATGCTGCCGATTTCCCTGCGGCGCAGGGCGGCGAGGCCGTCCGGGGTGAGTGTGTCCATCGGCTGCCCGCGCAGAGCGAGCCGTCCGGTATCCGGTTTGTCAATGCCGCCAAGGCAGTTGAGCAGTGTGGTCTTTCCGGAACCGGACGGGCCCATGAGCGCGAGCCGCTCACCGGGCCGCAGGGTCAGCGAAACGCCGCAAAGGACTTCCCGGCCGTCGTAGGACTTGCGGACATTCTCTGCAGTTAGGATGGGGGCGGCGGATTCCGGCATGCGCTTTCAAAAACGTTTTTGGCCCCTCACCGGGAAGCAGGGATTCTGCAACCGGGGCGGACTGGAAATAAAAAAGCCGCAGCCCGGAAAAGGGCTGCGGCTCGATAAAGGAAGGGCGGCTTATTTGCCGTAAACTTCGACTTCGATATACTGGTTCGTGTCGTCGATATTCCGGCCATTGGACCAGAAGCGCACATAGCGGCCTTTGACTCCGCTCACAGGCATCGGGCGACCATTGTTGGTTTCCACCCACGACTGGTCTTTACCGACGCCGAACTCAGAGGAGTTGTCGTAGTCGTTATTGAAGACGGTGGTCACGCCGGTTTTGAATTCCGGATCGTCGGACACCTGCACGACGACATCCTTATAGATCACGGCCTGCTTGTGGAAGTGCCAGACCCAGATCAGCCAGATTTCCTTGGCTTCGCCGAGGTCCACCTGAATCCACTGTTTCATGGGCAGGATGTCCACGAAGTAACCGTCGTCACCCTGCTTGTCGCTATCAGTGATGAGGCTCAGGTCGCCAAGCGGGGCCGGGTCCGAGCAGGTCACAGGCTTGTCTTTGGAGAGGATTGCGACGCCCTCCGGCACCTGGACTTCAAGCACTGGCTTGCCGGTCTTGTCGAGGTTCGGGGGCGGGTTGGAATCCGGGAGTGGAGTGCCGGCGAACAGCGGCTTAGGCATTTCCGGCTTGATGGTGATCGTCGGGCCAGAAGGCACAGCGGCGGGAGCCGGAGCTGGTGTCGGTGCCGGGGCAGGAGCCGGCTCAGTCTTCACGGGCTCGGTCTTTTCCGGTGCTGGCGGAGGTGCCGGCTTTTCTTCGTTTCTGGCGACAACCGGTGCGGTCTTCTCCGGCGCTTTCGGGGCGGGTGCCGGGGCATCGCTGGCGGTGCCGGTTTTGGCGATGTCGTCATAGACCGTTTTTTCGGTGGCGGCCTTCAGAGGGTCCAGGCCGGGAGCCGGCTTGTCACAGGAGGCGATAGCGAACGATCCGGCGGCCACGAGGGCGGCGCGGGTGAGAGCGTGTTTTTTCATGATGGAAGAGCGGGGGCAGGGAAGGGTTAGGCGACGACGAAGTCTTCGGGTTTGAATTCGATGCGCTTTTGCTCGCGCACGGCGTCATTGATGGCCAGCACGGCGCGGGCGCACTTGTAGGCATCGGCCACAGGGCAGTTGAGGTCGGTCTGCTGGCCGCCGCTGCGCACGGTATTGAAGAAGTTCTCCAAGTGGTGCTGGTGCGGGGGCTTTTCGTCGAGGTGCTTCGGCATTTGCGGCAGCTCGTAGGGGTCGGCCGGCACGGAAACACGCACGTCCTGCACACCTTCCTTTTGCAGCCACGGATCCGGGCGGTTCCACATCTTGGGGCGTTCCCAGAATTTGTTGTACACCGTCGCCGGGGGCTTGCGGAGGTAGCCGAGGGGCACCAGCTTTTCCCAGTCGCCCACCTTCTTTTCGGTGGTGTCCTTCTCGCGATAGACCTGGTTATAGACCGGCTGCTCGGAAATCACGATGGTTCCCTCAGTTCCCATGATCTTCTCATAGTAATTCTGGGAGCCGGTGGTGGTGAGGACCTGGTACAGCACGCGGACGAGGCCGTAGTCGGCCGTGTCGTATTCGTAAACGAGGATGGCGTTGTCGAGGTGCTCGTAGGAGAACTTCGTGCCGTCCGGCAGGTCGAGGTTCTTGTAGAAATCTAGACCGCCGCAGGCCGTGAGGGATTTCGGGGTGGTGCCGAGCAGCCAGTTGAAGATGTCGATCTGGTGAGCGCCGAGGTCTGAAATCGGACCGCCGCCGTATTTCTTGAACCAGCGCCAGTTGGCGAACTCCAGCACGTTCGGGTAGCCGGCGGCATGGATTTTCTCCATCTCCTTTGCGCTGATGCGGGGCATGAGCGGCATTTTGACCGAGCGGTTCCACTGTCCGTAGAGGTGAGTGACCTGGCCGAGGATGCGGCGCTCCCGCAGGAGTTTGTCGCGCATGAAAATATAGCGCGGATTGCTGCGGCGCTGGTGACCGATCTGGAGAAGCTTGCCGGTTTCCCGCTGTGCCTTCACCATGTCGGCCGCGGCGTCAATGGAGTTGGACATCATCTTCTCGCAGTAAACATGCTTGCCGGCCTGGAGGGCGGCGCGGGAATGCGGCGCGTGCAGGAAGTCGGGCGTGGCGATGACCACGCAGTCGAGTTCTTTGACCGTATCGAGCATCTTCTCGATGCTGTCGAAGTCCTGGGTGCCGATGCTGCCGGTGGAGTCGATGGAGCGTTTGGCGCTGAGACGCTTGTAGTCCCAGACATCGGAGATGGCGGCGAAACGCACACCGGGGATGCGCACCATGGAGGCGGTGAGGGCGGCCATGCCCTGCTGTCCACAGCCGACGAGGCCGATGTTCAGCGTATCGGATGGCTCTTTGCCGGCGGCACGGGCCGCGATGCGGCTATAGCTGAGGGCGGTGGCGGTGACCGCGGTGTTCCGGAGGAACTTGCGGCGGGTGAGGTCCTGCTTGAGGCGGCCGCCGGGGGTGTTGTCAGAGGATTGGCTCATGGTCATGGGGCGAGAGTGACGCGGGTTGGTGGGAACGATACGCCGGTCACCGTTCGCGGGTGACGGTGATTAGAAGCGGGTGATGCCAAAGCGGTTGTACTTCACCAGCGCGAGCGCGATGACGTAGTAGAGCGTGTAGTTCATCAGCATCTGCACTGTGCCGTTGTCCACGAGTGTCATTTGCCCCAGCGCCATGGAAAGCCAGATGGCTGCACCGAGGAACAGAGACAACCGGTTGAGGAAGCCCACGAGGATGCAGAATCCGACGGCGACCATCGCGTAAGGCAGCGCGAGCGCATAGGCGCGGAAGACGTGGCTGAAGAAGTTCACGGTCTTCTCTCCATACACCGCGACATTGTTGAAGCCGCCGTATTCAAATACCGGCTTGGCCACGTTCACCCATTTGCCGTAGGCGACGACTTCGCCGGCGTCGTTGGTTTTGTCATGCCAGTTGGCGAAGCTGTAACTGTAGGGGGCTTCACCGCTTTTGAACTTTTCCACGCCGATGAGGATGAGCAGCATGGCGAGTCCCACGCGGAGAACGAGGTAAGCCAGAGACTGGCCGCAGCTGCATCCGGTGGAAACGGCGGGGGCAGTGGAGGCAGCGGGAATCGGAGGAGTAGCGGGAGAAGCCATGAGTTTGCGGGCTGTGGTTGGGGTTTGAGAAAAGGCGAACGGCCACTCTGAGGACCGTTTATCATATTTCCAGAGAAAAGATGGCCGCCTGAGACAACGGCCAGGTCTGATAGCAACGGCCTAAAACCTGCGGTCCAGGCACAATCCTCGCTGCTGGCCCTGGCATGAGAAGGTAAGCCGGTTTACTGCCAGGAGCCGCCCCGGTGGTGCGCTGCGCGTGCCCGCGGATACCGTTCGCGGGTGAAATCCCGCCACGTGTGGGACTCATACCAGTAAGGATAGACGGTCTCCTGCCAAAAGGCTGCGAGATCGCTGGCGGGATAGTGCGTCGCATATCCCTGGCTGGTTTCATCCGTCAGGACAAATCCCTGTTCCTGCCAGCCACCGCTCCAGTCGTGCAGTGCGGCCCCAAACGCATCCGGGCCGCTCAGGCTGACGATGTCCCGCCATGCGGCCGGCGACTTTCCGGCCCCGCGCCGGATACGCCGCAGGAGGAAACCCCAAAACTCATGACCGGCGGGCGATGCCAAAAAGCCGATGGCCGGGCGCGAAGGCAGTTCATCCCCGCAGTGCAGGCAGCCGGGCATGAGCAGTGGCGTGATCGGCTGCAGCAGCTTGAAGTCGCAGTCAAAATACACGCCCCCTGCTGTCTGAGGATTTCATAGCGCAGGATGTCCGCGCGGAGGCCTGGGGTTTGTCCTGAGTCTTCGAGAATTTCCGGCAGCAGGCTGTCGGGCAGGATTTCCGGCAGGTCGGCGTCGCGCCAGAGCCGGTAGTCCCAGCCTTCGGCGAATTGTTCCACGCCTGCCATCCAGGGACGGAAATGTTCCGGAACCGGACGCGTGCCCAGCCAGATCTGATGCACCTGTTGCGGAAGTGGTCTGCGGAGCCGGCTGTCATCAGCCAGCGCCGCCTGCAGCGAGGGTACGGGCGGGCCGGTGTCATCGCGGATCACGATATCAGTGGCGGCTGCATTGTAGTTGCTTTGCGGCCCGTGAAAATATAGTGGCCGCTTCAACGCGTGGAGGCGGAATTCCTCCGCGCAGGCATTGGTGAGCACATCCACGGGAATACGATCGGCCTCTCCCCGCAGGGTCGCTTCACGGTAGGCCAGGGCCATCGCCTGATGGAAGACTCCCATCGCTGCGGAGCTGAGCATATTCGTTAGCTGCACCCATTCTGCGTCCACTGGCTCCTATGCCGGGCGCGTCTCCCAGGTATTGGCCGCGGCATTCCAACTGCACAGGGAAAGGTCCAGCCGCAGGCAGTCGGCGGGCCAGGCCGGGGCAGCACCACCGGGCGGCACCACCGGGTTGGATGGACATCCTCTTCGAAAACAAAAAAGGATACTGCCCGGCCGCCATCCCGGCCGCCACAGCCATGCGGTGCGCTGCGCAGCAGCCCTGGACATGACTTTCCAGCCGCTGGGCCGGGATGAGGTGCAGGGCACCCCTCCAGCCGGATGCCCGCAAGCGACCGGCGGCGGCATCCGCTTTGTCTGCCCATGCGATCAGGTAGGCAGGACAATCCTGCACCATTCCGGGATGACCGGTGGTGTCCTGATGGCCGGCGGCAGTCCTGCTGCCAGATGATGCCTGCCGTGACTCTATCATGAGGGGGGCGTTGTTGCCTAAGCCTCACTGACCCGGCGCCCGGGCGGTCGGTGCAAAAGGCTCCCGGTTGAGACCCCGGGCTGGTTGATGGGATGAGGAAACAGGCCGTTCCAGGGGTAGCCGGACCACTGCTCCAGCGGTGCCTCTGCCACGGGATGCACTCCCGGTGCCCAGTGGCGGCGCAGGCGCTCCAGGGGGATTTCCGGGTGCTGGATGGCGGGCAGCTTTTCCATATCCATCGCCTCCCGGGCGATCATGGCCAGCCAGTTGCGCAGGCGCTCTTCACTGTGCAGCACTTCCTCCAGGCCCCGGTCTTCCAGGGTGCCGCTGCGCAGGTTGTTCCCAAAGTGCAGGCGCGCCCGGGTTTCCTCCGGCAGGTTGTTCTTTACCTCCGCAGGCACATGGATGAAGGGCAGACGGTGGCTGTAGATCCACGGGTGCCACCACATGCGGGGATTCGTCAGGCCGCTGATGTTGCTGCTCCCTTCGTCCTGCCCGGCTATCCACCATGCGGGGCAATACACATTTCAGTCCCGGCGCTCGTGCGCCGTGCCGAGCTGGTGGTCGATGTGCCAGCCAGGATGCGCGATATAGTCCGGCGCGTGCATGATGTGCCGCTGGAACGCCGCAAACGCCTTCCGCCGCAGCAGAAAGGCGCGCGTCCGGTTCACATTCACCCCGCGCATCACAAACGGAGTACCCGGCACCTCCTGCGGGGTCTTGAGATGCTGCCCGCCCAGGTAAATCTGGTCCCAGTCGTCCGGCACCTCCTGCATCAGCCGCGCCAGCATTTCCTTCGCCCGCGGCTGAAAGCACACGTCATCTTCGAGCACCAAATAATTCTCCAACTCGTCCATAATCGCGTCATGCACCACATGCAGATGGCTCATTAGGCAACCCCACGCCCCGTTCCCGCTCTTCCACCACGCCGGCCCCGGCCACCGTGCACCGGCGCTTTCAGAAGTGGCGCAAAGACGGTGTCTTCCGAAGAATCCTTGAGGTCCTGGCCGATCACCTTCACCGCGAAGGACGGCTCGACTTAAGTGAGTGTTTCATCGACGGGACCTTCGCCCCGGCAAAAAGGGGGGGCTCTGCTGTCGGTCCCGCCAAGCGGGGCAAAGGCACCAAGATCATGGGAATGGCAGACGCTCATGGCTATCCAGTCGCCGTCTGCGTGGAGAGCGCTTCGCCCGCCGGGGTGAAGCCCGCCGTGCAGAAAGTGCGCAGCCGTTTTACCAGCGCGCTGCCGCAGCGGCTTATGGGTGTGGACATGAGTGGGCGGGCATCGTCTCCGATCCAGCTCACTATGCAGATCACTTCACCGGCGTCAGCGTGAATTCCTTGATGGTGAGACCGCGGCTCTCGGCGGGACGGGTGAGGCAGAGGGTGTTCTTGCCCTGGTTGAGCGTGACTTGGGCGGCGGGGGTTTCTCCCCACTTGCCGATGGTGTAGGGTACTTCGATTTCCACTGGGGATGCATTATTGGCCACAAGTTGCATCTTGGGATTGTCCTGTACCGTGACGACTTTCGCGGTGAGTACGTATTTTCCGGCACGGGGAATTTCGACATCGAAGGTGATGGTGCCGCCGCCGGAGAAAAGCTGATGGCCGCCGGCGAAGCTGCCGAGGATTTGTGCGCCGCCGCAGGCCGCAGCGGGGATGGTGATAGTTCCGTTCGGCGCGACGGTGATTTTCTTATCGGCTTCGGTGATGGTGGCCTTCACCAGCGCACGGGCACGCACTTCCGCGGATTCGTTGGCCTCACCGAGATTTTCGCCGAGGGCGGCAGGTGCGGCAATCCTGTCACCGGCAGCAGTTTTCCTTATGATGACCGAGAGCACGTTCCAGAAGCCGCCGGTACCGGGTTTCATGCTCACGTATTTCTGCTCGCCGAGCACGTCGCCGACCCACTGGGCGCGCAGGGCTTTCAGATGCTGCGCCGGATTCTTCCTGATCTGCGTTTCCAGAACGAAGTCGGTGTCGGACAATTCCATCACGCCTTTTGCATCGGGGCTGCCCCAGCCGGCGCCAAGATTGATGACCCAGCCGTTCGGCGTCCATCTGGCCAGAGCGGCGTGGCCGCGCTGGGGACGTGCGACAGTCGGGATTCCGAACGCGCGCAGTATGAAGCGGCCGAAGAATGCGCGGCGTCCGCAGATGCCGCCGTTCTTGATGATGTTCTGGTATTTGTGCAGCTCGGGAAGGTCGTCCTTCACATTCTGTGAGCCGTAGCGCACATCGGTGGTCACCGCGCGCGAGTAGCGCCAGCCGTAGTCCGGATTGAGAACGTGATCCGGGCGGTAATTGCGCAGCATTTCGCGGCCCCACGCGAGGGTCGCGTCGGACTCGTCGCCGTTCACCACGCTGCGCAGTTCCCATGTATCGAGCGTCTTGAAGGCCGGATCGAGTTCGCCGCCGAGGCTGGCCTTTTCGAAATGCTGATAGCGCTTCACCGGGTCCACCGTCGCAGGTTGGTCTTTCGCGGACTCCGGATTCGTCTGCGCAATGGGCACCGCGTGTTCCAGGCTAACAGCGAGAGCGAGGCGCTGATAAAGCCCGTCCTTCGCCCTCGGGCTGGCTTTTTGGATGGCTGTGTAAATCTGCATGGCCTGACCAAACTTCCCGCCCTCCGGCCCGCCCGCGGCGAGCATCGCCTTCATCAGCGTCTCGTCACCGAGCAGCCTGGTCACGAGCGCTGATTGCTCCTTCCCCTGCGCCGCAAACTCCGCCAGCCCGCGCGGCGTCGCGTTCGCCAGCACGGCGCACAGGACGAGCTGCGCATCCAGTTTGTCGATGGAGAGGAAGGCGTCCGCGCCCTTCAGCAATTCCGTGGCGGCGGAGAGTTCGGCCGCCTGCGCCTGAGTGAGTGCCGTTTGCGCGGCCTGGTTCGCCGCTGCGAGCTTCGGCTCTTCCTGCATCGCTTTGTCGAGTGCCCACTGGCGCTCCGCGAGCGCCTTGAGTCCGGCTTCCTTGTCCGCCTGCCATTTCGCCAGTTCTTTATTCGCTGCGGCGCGCTCCGCGTCGTTTGTCGCCTTCTTCAGCGCCGCCTCGGCGGCTGTGATTCCCTTTGCCGCACCGCCCAGCCACTTGCCCTTCGCATGATCAACCAGCGCCTTCGCGGTGCCCACTTTGCCCAGCGCCTCCTTTGCCGCTCTGGCCTCAGCGCTCGCTTTGGCCACAGCCTCCTGGGCTTTCTTCAGGGCGGCCTGTTTGTCCCCGGCAATGGAAGGCAACGTCTTCGCCAGCTCTCCTCTAAAGCTTGTGAGCATCGCCTCATACTGCGCCTCCAGTCGCTGTCCGTCCGCGCTGAGCGCCGCAGGTGGCTGCGGTTTCGGCGCAGCCAATGCGCTGACCGTTCCAAGGCTAAGTGATACCCCGAGGCTGATGCCGCAGGAGAGAAGGGTGAGGGAGTGTTTCATGGGTATGCGGAAAAGATTTACCTGCATCCACCTCGCTCGGCACAAAAAACTCAATCGCCACGTTCGTGCTGACCTGTCCGTAATGTGGGCCGCTGTCATGGCTGTTTCTGCTTTTGGGCTTCACCTCAGCTGATCTGAATCGAATCCACGAAAATGCTGACAGGGCATTGCAGAGAAAGGCCGGCCATCCCCACAGTAGTGGATGAGAGAGGCGTATCACATGTAATGAGCTGCGGAAGGCGGCGGAAGAGGACGATCATTTGAAACCCGGCGACTTTTTCCGTGAGGGTCGCGCCGGACACTGGGATTGCCCCAATGTCAGCCGGTCCGTGAAATTCTGGAGTGCTTCAGCCGGAACTGCTTTGGCGTGGTGCCCATGCGCTTTTTGAATTGATGCGTGAAGGCGCTTTGGTCGCAGAATCCGTGCGCCAGAGCGATCTGTGGAATGGATTCGCTTGTCTGCAGGAGCTTTTCGGCGGCCTGCTGTACGCGCAGCCGCAGGGCGAGTTCGTAGGGCGAGATCCCGAAATCGGCCCGGATAGCGCGGTGCAGGGTGCGTTCGGAGACTTTGGCGGCCCTCGCCAGCTCTGCGGTGCTCACTGTTCTGCCACAGTGCAGTTTCAGATAAGCGAGAGCCTCGGCGGCAGGTGCGGATGGCTGCAGGACGGCGCGCCAAGGGTCCCGCCGCGTCACCCCCATGAGGCCAACGACTTTGCCGTTCCTGCCTGTGAGGGGTGTCTTGGTGGTCACGCACCAGTCCAGTTGGCCGGCTTCACCCACCCATATTTCCAGGCGGTCTTCCAGAGGCTTGCCGGTCCGGAAGACCTTGAGGTCGTCGGCTCGGTAACTGTTCGCCAGTCGTTGGGGAAACACTTCGTCGTCCGTCTTGCCGATGAACTCGGCCTCGGACTTGAAGCCCAGTCTTTGCAAAATCATCGGACTTGCCGCCACCATGCGGCTCCCGGTGTCTTTCACGAAGAAATACACGTCCGGCATGAGATCGAACATGGCACGCAGCGCCGAGGACTGCGGCAGTTGAGCAAAGAAGGCATTCTGGAAGCGGGAAGGTGGCATGGCGGGATTTCGACAAGTTTTGGCGATTTGTCACAAGCCATTTCACGGTGAAGGTGCAATTTGCGTGAGACTTTTGACTTGGCATAGGATGGCCCGGAAAACGCCCCTGATCTTGCCGTGAAAATGCGGACGTAAAAAGGGAAAGTTAGTTTAGAGAATGGCGGGGTGAGGCTTCGAAGTCTAGCGGGGACTGGAAGGAGAGGG
>Ga0315905_10000277_pt1 | contig 55772 bp, 50 predicted proteins | sample LakEriMetagenome_5_FD_203522 | JGI IMG/M metagenome (GOLD analysis project Ga0315905, IMG submission 203522) | Freshwater fungal communities from buoy surface, Lake Erie, Ohio, United States - Buoy 4 MA121 | ecosystem: Environmental > Aquatic > Freshwater > Lake | place: USA: Lake Erie, Ohio...
TGGCGGAGAACCAGTTCCATGTGGAGTACGAGGTGGAACAGGGCGGCGAGACGGAACTGCGGGAAAAATCGTTCAAAAGCGCCGAGGCCGCCGCGAAGTTTTTCGTCGAAAGGCGGCACGCGCTGAAACTGGGAAGCGATTATTTCCAGGAAGACGACGAATAACGGATCAAAAACGGCACCAGACGAAACGCGGCGGGCACCATGAGCAGAACCAAGACGCTGGACGAGAAACTGAAGCGCATCCACGCCGATCCCCACGGCTGCAAGGACTTCATCCTTGCCGACGCGAAGGATGCCGACATGGCCCTGGCCATCGGCGCCACCGGCCGGACCACCGAGAAGTGGCCCGACGGATCCCCCCGTTTCCGCACGCTGGCCGAGTACCGCAAGATCATCGAGGAGATCGTCGAGCAGGGGCTGGTGGACATCATGCTGATGTCTGCCAGCACCTCGGAGGAACTGACCATCCGGAAACGGATCTTCGACAATAGCGCCGTCACCCCCGCCTGCCGAGGGAACGACACGACCGACATCCATGTCTTCCGTGGAGGCAAATCTCCCGGCCAGCCTTCCCTGCCCTTCCGCACCGCGACCATCGACCACATCCAGTGCGGCAAGCTGCATTGCTCCCCGGCCGAGCGGCATATCGGCGCCAATCTGGGGCTTTACAGCATCACCTACACCAACGATCCGGTCCGCGACCGCGAGGCCCTGCTGGCCTACAACGCCTTCCGTCTGGAGGCCGAGGAGAAAGGCTTTCGCCATTTCCTGGAAGTTTTCGACCCGAATGTGGAGGGCATGGTGGCCCCCGAGCACCTGGGCGGTTTCATCAACGATGCCATCGTGCGCACGCTGGGCGGCGTGACCCGGTCTGGCCGGCCCGATTTCCTGAAGATCGTCTACCACGGCCCGCGCGCCATGGAAGAACTGGTGGCATATGACCCCCACTTGGTGGTGGGCATCCTGGGTGGCTCGGCCGGCACCACCTACGACGCATTCAAGCTACTGGCAGAGGCGAAAAAATACGGCGGCAGGGTGGCCTTGTTCGGCCGCAAGATCAACCAGGCAGAAAACCAGCTCGCCTTCATCCATTTCCTGCGGTTGATCGCCGACGGCGAAATCGGGCCGGAAGAGGCCGTGAAGGCCTACCACGGCGTGCTGCAAGCCTTGGGTGTCACCCCCAACCGCACCCTGGCGGATGACATGGTTCTGCAAACCGGCGTGATGAGCTACGGTGGCACCAAAACCACCTCGGTACCCCCCGCCGCGGCCAAACCCACAGCCACAACCTCCGCTCCTGCCGTGAAGGCCATACCCCCCAACGCTCCTGCCAAACCGGCACCGGCACCCGTCAAGTCATCGATGGTGGACAACAGCCAGCCTGATTTTTCGAAGATGAGCCAAGCCGAAAAAGTCGCCTGGCAGCGCGCCCGGTGGAACAGGATTTTGGGGTGATTCAAAACGGGCGGCGAGTGGGCCTAGCTCCCGTGGTCAGACCACCCTGCCCCCCGCGATCCTCTCAGGCAGCAACACTTCCTCGGGCGTGCCCTCAGCGGCGACCACCCCACCCTCCAGCCATAGCACATGGTCCGCGTACTTGCGGATCAGGTCGAGGTCGTGCGACACCAGCACGACGGTGGTGCCACGCTCCTGGTTGATCTCGGCGATTCGCTCGTGGTAGAGCGCCTTGTCCACGAAATCGATGCCGCTGGCGGGTTCGTCGAGCATCAGCAGTTCAGGCTTGGGCTCCAGCGCCAAAGCCAACAGCACCCGCTGCAACTCCCCACCGGAGAGCCGCTCCACCTGCCGGTCCAGAGCCTCCCGGCCCAATCGCACATAGCCGAGGTGATCGAGCAACGCGGCATCCAGCAGGCCGGCCCCCGGCCAGAACCAGGGCTTTTGGGACAAGGCCAGCCCGAACAGGTCTCGCACTGTCAGCGGCAGGTTCGCCTCCACCTTCAACCGCTGCGGCACATATCCAATCTGGCTGGGGGTGGGGTGCGAATGGTCGTGGCCGCAGGTGAAAGTGAGCTGGCCTGAAAAAGCCACCTCGCGCAGCAGCACCTTCAGCAAGGTGCTTTTGCCGGCGCCGTTGGTGCCCATCACCACGGTGATCTTTCCGGCGGGTATGCCCCCGGAAACGCCGCGCAAGATCGCCTGACCAGACAGGGTGACCCGGATATCATCCAGGCGCACCAGCATCCGTCCGCCCACGGCCGCGGTCACGGCAGGTTCTCCACCAAAGCCTTCAGGTTCCGCGCCATTTTCATTTCCAGCCAATCGGGGCCCAACTCACCGGGCTCCGCGGTCTCGAGCGGGTCAACCTCCACCATGATCGCGTCGATTCCCTTGCGTTTCAATTCGTCCCGGATCAACTTGCTGGCTGTGGTGGTGGGGTACTGGGGCTCAACGGCCAGGACGCGGATCTTTTCCTCCACGCATTTCTGGATGAGCTTGGCCAGGCGCTTGCCGTCCGGTTCCGCCCCGGGGTTGATCTGGATGGTGTCGGCGATCTGCAGGGCCAAGGTGTCGGCCAGGTAGGCGAGGGACGGGTGGAAACTGATCAGGCGGTTTTCCTTCTTGGGAGCCAGTTGCTCGCGACCCTGTTTTTTCATGGCGTCCATCCGTTCGCCAAACGCCTTGGCGTTGGCGTGGTAGCGGTCACGATTTGCGGGATCCTGCTCGCCCAGATAGCGCGCGATGTCCACCGCCATGGCCTTGCACTGCCTCGTGCCCAGCCACACATGGGGATCGTGCTCGCCATGGTGATGGTGGTCGTGATCATGGTCATGCCCGTGCGCGGAATGATCGTGTTCCTCCTCCGGGCTGGCCAGGCACAAATTCAGCGGGACCAGGTTTTTGCCCAGCGCGGCGTGGCGCACCGTCTTTTTTGAATCGGTGGCGAGCATCTTGTCCACGAAATGATCGTCGAGGCCCAACCCCACGCTGAGGAACAGGTCGGCGTTGCGCAACAGGATGGCGTCCCGCGCGTTGTAGGTGTAGTGGTGTGGCCCGGTGGTGGTGCACAGGCACAGCACCGCCACGCCGTCACCCCCGACCTGTTTCACCATGCTGAACAGGGGAGGAAAGGTGACCAGCACCTTGGGGCTGCCCGGAACCCCCTTCCATGGGTCCTCCATGCTGGAGCAACCGGCCACCGCTCCGATTCCCAAAAAACCGATGGCCACGCGGCGATTGATCGTTCCTTCCATGCCAACACCCCCCAAGCCCTGTTTTACATTGTTATAATATCACCTGTTCTGCAGGTTGTGGGGTTTGGATTCTGAAAATCAGCAAGATTGCAGGCGGTTGCGCCGTTTCCACCCAATGGACGTGCCGTAGACTAGAGGAACCGCAAGGCCCTGACGGGGCCTGTTTCCAAGCCTGACTCCTTTGCCGCAGGATTTCCAGAAAGTCGTTCATGAGTTGTGTCATTCGTCGGCAGCGTCTCCCTTCAGCACCGCCCGAAATGGATCCCGAGGTGGTGGTCCTAACCGATGGCTTGGGCGGCGAGGCGATGATCTGGCCCGCCCTGGGTTTCAACTGCATCCGCTGGACCACAGATTGGCAGGGTAGGCAACTCGATTTGCTGCACCAGGATGCCGCCCTGTTCAGCAAACCTTCCCCCACACGGTCGGGCAACCCTGTGCTTTTCCCGTTCCCCAACCGGATCCGGAACGGCAGATTCCAATGGGCCGGTCACTCCTTCTCGGTGCCGGCAAACCACGGGCCCAACGCCATTCATGGCTTCGCCTGCCATGCCCGCTGGCGGGTGGTGGCCGAGGGGACTGCCAATGGCGAGGCCTGGGTCACCGGAGAATACCACGGGTATTTGGACAACCCGCCCACCAGCGAGCAGTGGCCGGCCGACCATATCCTGAGGCTTACCTGCCGCCTTTCCCGAGGGCGTTTGTCCTTTGATGCCGAGGTGCTCAACCCGGACCCGGTCACGCTGCCCTGGGGCCTTGGCTACCATCCCTACTTCCGCTCGGTCTGGCATCCATCACTTTCCGGGCAACCGCTGGAAATCCGGGTGCCGGCGCGCAAGGCATGGGAGCTGGAGGAGTGCCTTCCCACCGGGAAAGTTTCGCCGGTTTCCCCGGAAAAGGACCTCAATGCCTGGCGCCCCCTTGCCGGCCTGACACTGGACGATGTGCTGACCGACATCCCGCGCACACCCACCAATGGAGACACGCTGGTGGAACTGGGGGCGCTGAGGCACCAAAACGGCCCCACCCTGCGCGTGCTTGGCACCGAGGCGTTCCGCCATGTGGTGGTCTACACGCCGGCCGACCGCGCCAGCGTGTGCATCGAACCCTACACCTGCGTGACCGATGCGATCAACCTAAGATCAGGCACCCTTTCCGAACCGGACGGCCTGATCGAATCGCCGCCTGGTGGCACCTATCGGGCGGAAATGGCCTGGGAGATATCCTGACCAACATGAAGACACCCACACCACTCTCCAGGCGTCCGGTGCCTGGCGAACTGAAGGCAGCCATCAAGGGCCCCGTGGTGGTGCTGATGGGCTCCCCCGCCGAGGTGGGCAACCTGCTGGATCAACTCAAGCTGCCAGACGCGCTCTGCCTGCAACTGGACCTGCACCAGTCCCGGGCCGTGGGGGCCGAGTTGAAGGAGCGGGGCCTGAACGCGCGCGTGGAGGTGGTGAAGGATTTCTGGGACCACCAGCACGGCCAGGCCACCCTGGTGGTGATGGCGCAGATGCGGGGCGAGCGCGAGCTGAAGATCGACATGATCGACCAGGCTTTCCATTCGCTGTCGCCCGGTGGTCGCATCGTGGTGTGGTGCCCGACCACCGATGACCAGCTCCACCCGGACCTGCTGAAGCGTTTCTTCGGCAAGACCCACGCCCATGTGCGTGGCAAGGATCTGGTCCTTTGGGCGGTGCGGCAAGACGGCGACAACCGCCCCCGCCGCCGTCACGAGTTGAATTTCCACGCCCGGGTGGGGGAGCACCCCTCGCAGAATTTCATCAGCCGGCCGGGTGTCTTCTCCTACGGCAAGATGGACGACGGCTCACGGGCTTTGGCGGAAATCGCCAGGATCGAGCCTGGAGACCGGGTGCTCGATCTGGGTTGCGGCCATGGCACCCTGGGTGTTTTCGCCGGCCTTTCCGCGGGGCCCGAAGGCGAGATTGTGTTCGCTGACAGCAACGCCCGCGCGCTGGACCTGGCTGCGCTGAACGCCACCCAATGCGGAGTGACCCAATTCAAGACCCGCCTGGCCGCCGAGGCGGCCGACCTGCTGCCGCTGGGTGAAAAGAGCTTTGATGTGGTGTTGGCTAACCCGCCTTACTTCGCGGGAGGCAGTATCGCGCTGAAATTCGTGGAACTGGCAGCCCGCATGTTGAAACCGGGCGGTCGGTTCTACCTTGTCACCCGCCAGCCTGACGAGTTGGCCGAGGCGATGAGCCCGCACTTCCCCAGCTTTGACGCCATCCTAAACCGGGGCTACACCGTGCTGCTGGTGGACGAGCAAATGTCGCTCCGCCCCATCCCCGAGGAACTGCATGTCCCCGACAAGGAAGCCGACGAGGAACCGGTGGAGGAACGGCCGGCCATCGAGCCGCGTCATCCGCGCGGGCCTGGTTTCCGACGCCGCGGCGGCCGTGGCGGAGGCGGAGCCGGCGGACCACGGGGCGGTTTCGGCAAGCCTCGCACAAGCCGGCGGGACAACACCCAGCGGGGCTTCCGCGGGAGCGATGACTGAGTTTATCCCCATGTTTCCATCCTTGGCGAATTTCCACAGGAGCTAGCGACATGAACAGGCGGCAATTCACCCTGACAGGCGTGGCGGCCACGGCCGGATTGATGGCAGGCAAGGCGGCGACGGCCAAGCCGGCGCTGAAAATCGCGCTGAAGTACGGCATGATCGGTGGCGGCGGCAGCGTGGAGGACCGTTTCCGGCGGGCCCTGGCTTGCGGCTTCCAGGGACTTGAGATGGACAGCCCGGCCGATATCAACCGAGCCGAGGTGGTGAAGGCGCGCGACGCCACCGGCATGGTGATCCACGGGGTGGTGGACTCGATCCACTGGAAGGACACCCTTTCCAGCCCCGATGAGGCCGTGCGCGCACGCGGCCTGAAGGGCCTGCTCACCGCAATCGAGGACTGCAAGACCTACGGTGGCACCACCGCCCTGCTGGTGCCTGGCGTGGTGAACAAGGATGCCACCTTCGACCAGTGCTGGGAGCGCTCCACCGCCGAGGTGAAAAAGGCCATCCCCGCCGCCGAAAAGGCCGGCGTGAAGATCGCCATCGAGACGGTGTGGAACAACTTCATCACCACCCCGGACCAACTGGTGAAGTATGTAGACCAGTTCGACAGCCCGTGGGTGGGCGCCTACTTCGACATCAGCAACATGATCAAGTACGGGGTGCCCCCCGCCGACTGGATCCGCAAGCTGGGCAAACGGATGTTGAAATTCGACTTCAAGGGCTATTCCCACGAGAAAAAATGGGTCGGCATCGGCGAGGGCGACGAGAACTGGCCCGAGGTGCTGAAGGCGCTGGACGAGGTGGGCTACAGCGGCTGGGCCACCTCGGAGGTGGGCGGCGGCGACGAGAAGGTGCTGAAAGGCATCGCCGCCCGCATGAACAAGGTGCTGGGCCTCGCATAACCGCTGCCCTACCCCGAAAAAAGTACGGGTCCGGCACACCCCGTGTGCCGGACCCGTTTCATTTCAGGAGCTGTCAGGAATTACTTCTTCTCAAGGGGAACGAGGCTGGTGTGCTCGGCGATCAACCGCCAGCGACCGTCCATCCTTTGCCACACATCGGTGTAGCGTTGGGTCTCGTCCACAGGTTGGCCCTTGCGCCTGCCGCGAACACGCACACGGCCGGTCTCCACCGCCACTTGGCCGGTGATTTGTCGCCTGATGTCGCCCGACTCCACCGATTCATAATGCGTGTTAGGCTTGGCCAGCATTTCCAGCACCTGGGAGCGGTCCATCACCCGCCCCGTGGCGGTGGTGAACACCACCCCGGGAGCTAGGATTTTTTCCAGCGCCGCCATGTCTCGGCGGCTGATGGCCGCGTCGTAGGCTTTCGACACCGCTTCCAGCTCCGCGGCGGCATTGGATGCCTCAGGCGGTGCGGCTTGACCTATCGCGACCAGCAGCAGCATCAACACGACGGTATCCCCCGGAATCAGGCCTGGGGAGCGGGGGCCAGATCGCACCCTTGGAACACACCCTTGTGGGCCCCGTCACAAAACGGCTTGTTCTTCGACAGGCCGCATCGGCACAGCGCCACCACTTCCTTACCGGCGGGGATGGGGAAGGGATTGCCCAGATGATCCACCACCTTGACGGTGCCGGGCACCACCAGGGGACCGTTCTCGCGACAGCGGAGGGTGACAGGTTCGGACATGAGGGGCTCCTTGCAGGGGTTTCAGGCGTGAAAAAAACCAAGCCCCGCTTGCGCGGGGCCCGGAAAGGACTTACTCAGTTTAGCCGCAACGGATCAATCGGCGTAGAAATCGTCCCGCGTGGGGTGCGAGGTGAATTTCCAGGAGACCCGCTTGCCCAGGTATTCCATGAACATCTGGCGGAACTCGGCCGGCGACTTGTCCGTGGTGGTCAACTGCATGCGCGACTCGCGCGGGTAACTGCAGGTGAAGGCCTGCGGCGGCGGCGAATCCTCCGGTTTTTTCACATCCACCAGCGAGATGGTCATGTCCGCCTTGCCGCGGTACAGGGTTCCGCCAGAGCCCGGCTCATACAATCCCAGATGATTCATCTCGAGGTAGATCACCCAGTCGGCCTTGAAATACTCGCCGATGCTGGCCAGCTCGGATTCGTGCCAGTCGGGGTGGCTCATCTTGTAGTCCTCCACCTTGCGGGCGGGGACAATGGTCACCTTCTCCTTGTTCGTTTCAAATAACTGACGCAGGCTGCGCTCCAGGTAATGGGTCAGCTCACGGTCGGAGTTGATGAACTCGGGGCGCAGGTCCAGACGGTGGTAGGTGAGGATCACCACCTTGCGCTCTTCCTTCTTGTTCTTGGAAGCGATTTTCTGGATTTCCGGTTCGTGCTTGGGATCTTCCATCGCGAAAAGGAAGTACGGAACCTGAAGCACATTGCATCCGGTGCCAGCCAGTGCCAGGCCGATCACGGCGCCAGCCAACAGCCGCAACCGGTGGAAGACCTCATTCATGGCATACCCCCCATGCGCGCCCACAGCAGGGCGCCTGAAACCACCAACCACCGACCCAGGGTGACCACCAGCGACACGAAAAGGGCCGCAAGCAGCCCGTTTTCCAGCCGGGTAAACCACCACAACCTTCCGCCAACCCCCGCCAGCAGGCACCACACCATGGCAACCAGGCCCAGCAGGCCCAGCACCACTCCGGCGCTGTTGGCCCTCCATGCAGGCATCAGATCACCATGCGCTAGCAGGGAAATGCTGGTGGTCATGCCGCAGGAGGGGCACGGAATGCCGCTCATGACCAAGAAGTTGCACGGGGGCAAGCCCAACTGCATGTGCGTCCCCTGGGTGAGGGGTTCGCCGGTGGCGGAATCATAGGGGGAAAGCCACCAACCGATGGCGAAAACAATGGCCCCACCCAAGGCGAACAGCAGCGCGGCCCAGCGCTCCCAAGTGGTTGCCGGGTAGAGGGTTACCGTTTTCTTCCTATCCGGTTCCAGCATGGGGAAATTATACCCACATCCGGGCTGGGCCCGGCTCAGGCGGCCCTGCGGCCGGCCCCATCGGGGTTTTGGGCGCTTTTGGCAGATTGCAGAAGAATTTCCTCAGCCCGGGCATTCACACCATCCAGCGCCTGCTGGATTTTCTGGGTGGCGTTCTCCAGCATGCCCCGGCCGGTCTCCTGGTCAAAAGAAAGCGGAGATCCGGTGACCAATACCGCGCGGCTGAAAGGCTTGGGGAGCGCGAAACGGTCCCAGGAGTTGAAGCGCCAGCATTTGGAATAGGCCACCCCAAAGGCGACCACCGGAAGGTTCGTCTTCAGGGCCAGGTAGCCCACGCCCTGTTGGACTTGGCGACGCGGGCCCTTGGGGCCATCCGGAGTGATGGCCAGGTGACAGTTTTGGCCCTGGCGCACCATTTCTTTCACGGCCTCCGCCCCACCCCGGGTGCTCGAACCGGCAACGGTGCTGAAACCCAGCGACCGGCAGGCCCTGGCGATCATCTGGCCGTCGGCATGCTTGCTGATGAGGACCTGGATATCCGGGCGGGCGTACTGGCTGGCCGGCACCAAAATGTGCTCGTGCCAGAAGCAGTAAAGGTAACGGCCCTCGAATCCCGGATCATTGGGATCGTAGCGTTTTTCCTGTGGGTGGTACTCGAACCGGATGGTGCGCATCCAGGTGCGGACGATCATGGAGATCATCCAGCCGGCCAGGGCCACCAACCACGGGCTGCGGATCTTCATGCCACATTCCGGGAAACGGGCCCAGACAGCCTCAGTCGGGCCAGATCCCGCTGAAAACCTCCGTGGCCGGCCCCGTCATATACACGGTTTGGCCTTCCCCGGGCCACTCCAGTTCCAACTCGCCGCCCATCAGCTTGCCGGTGCACTTGCGGTCGAGCCGGCCGGTGAGAATGCCCGCCACGGCCACCGCGCAGGCCCCGGTGCCGCAGGCCAAGGTCTCGCCGGAGCCACGCTCCCAAACACGCATCACAAACCGATTGCGGGCAACCACTTCCACAAACTCGATGTTGGCCCTTTTGGGGAACGCCGAGCAGGTTTCCAGGTATTTGCCCACCTCGTGGACCATTTGGTCGGTGATCTTGTCCACGAAGGCCACCGCATGGGGATTGCCCATGCTGACGCAGGTCAGCTTCACGGTACCCCACGGGGTTTCCACGGGCTGCTCGATCGGCGGGTCACCCGCCAGCCTGGTTGGAATGAGCGCCGCCTGCAGGATGGGCTGACCCATTTCCACGCGGGCGCGGGAAACCTTGCCCCCTTTCACCTCCAGATCCACCGGCAGGAGGCCACGGCCGGTTTCCAGAAGCAGGCGGGGCTTTTGGCAAATGCCGTGGTCGTGCACCAGCTTGGCGACGCAGCGCAGGCCGTTGCCGCACATTTCAGACTCGCTGCCGTCGGCGTTGAACATGCGCATGCGGGCATCGGCGCCCCGGGCCTTGGCCGCCTCGCTGGGCTGGCAAACCAGAATCAGCCCGTCGCCGCCGATGCCGAAGTGACGGTCGCTTACCGCCCGGGCCAGGCCGGCCGGATCGGCTGGCAAGCCGTTGCGGAAACAATCGACATAAACATAATCGTTGCCCAAACCGTGCATCTTGATGAACGGGATCGCCATGGTGCTTTTCCTGTCAGAAAAAAATCCGCCCCGGATTACTCCCACTCGATGGTGGCGGGCGGCTTGCTCGAGATGTCGTACACCACCCGGTTGACCCCACGCACCTCGTTGACGATGCGTGTGGAAACGCGGCGCAGCAGATCGTGTGGCAGGGGCGCCCAATCTGCCGTCATGAAATCATCGGTGGTGACGGCGCGCAGGGCGATGGTTTCATCGTAAGTCCGACCGTCACCCATGACGCCCACGCTGCGCACGGGCAGCAATACAACGAATGCCTGCGAGGTTTTCCCGTACCAACCACTGGCGTGGAGTTCATTTTGGTAGATCGTGTCCGCCTGGCGGAGAACGGCCAGGCGTTCGGCTGTGACCTCGCCCAGGCAACGGACCGCCAGGCCGGGCCCGGGGAACGGGTGACGCCACACCAACTCGTGGGGCAGGCCGAGCGCCTCACCCAGCTTGCGCACCTCATCCTTGAACAGGTCGCGCAGGGGTTCGATCAACTCGAAACCCAGTTTCTCAGGCAAACCGCCCACATTGTGGTGAGTCTTGATGGTGGCAGCAGGGCCGTCGGGCGATCCGCCCGATTCGATCACATCGGGATAGAGCGTGCCCTGGGCCAAGAACTTGGCTCCTGCCATCGTCTTGGCCTCGCCAGTGAACACGTCGATAAAAAGGCCGCCAATCTTCTTGCGCTTCGCCTGGGGATCGGTCACGCCGGCCAAGGCGGAGAGGAACTCCTTGCCGGCATCGGCGATGCGCAGTTTGGTGCCGAAGTGGCTTTCAAACACCTTGGCCACCGATTGGGCCTCGTCGGCACGCAGCAGGCCGTTTTCCACCAGAATGCAAACCGCCTGCGGGCCGATCGACTTGGCCAGCAGGGCCGCCAGCACCGAGGAGTCCACGCCGCCGGACAGGCCGCAGATGACCTTGTCCTTGCCGACGCGTTCCCGGATCTCGTGCACCTGATGATCGAGGAAATCACCCATGGTCCACAGGCCCTTGCAGCCGCAGATGGCTTTCAGGAACTGTTCCAAAATGGCTCCACCCCGATCAGTGTGCACCACCTCGGGGTGGAATTGCAGGCCGTAGAAGGGCTTGGTGGCGTGCTTCACAGCCGCCATGGGGCAGGTGGGTGTGCGGGCCAACACCTGCCAGGGGCTTCCGGTAGCATTTTCCACCTGGTCGCCGTGGCTCATCCAGACCGTGGTGTTTTTCTCCCCCACCGTGTCGAGCAACCCGCCGCCGGTTACCACCTCCACGGCTGCCCGCCCGAATTCGCGATGATCCGCCCGCTTCACCTGGGAACCCAGCGTCTGGCACAGGGCCTGCATGCCGTAGCAGATGCCAAGGACAGGGATACCCAGGTCCAAAATGCCCGGATCGAATTTGGGAGCCCCGGCATCGTAAACACTGGAGGGCCCGCCGCTGAGAATGATCCCCTTGGGAGCCAGTTCGCGGATGCGGGCGGCTGTCAGGTTGTGGCGGACCAGCCGGCAAAACACCCGATGCTCCCGCACCCGCCTGGCGATGAGCTGGGCGTACTGCGAGCCGAAATCAAGGATGAGGATTTGCTCTGACTGGGCTTGTTGGGCCGCGTCCAACTGGGCCATGACTGCGCCTGGCTTTCCTGCTGTGGCCCGGCGCGCTTGGCGCAAAAGGCCCACCAATCAAAAGAAATATTCTAGCAATGACGGGCCGGGTGTCCATTGCCCGGAAATCGACTGCTACCAATCGCTAGAAGCGGTATTTCAGCTTTTTCCCAACTCCTCGGCCCGCCGGGCGGCGGCCAGGACCGCGTCCATCAACCCCCCGCGCACGCCGGCCTGTTCCAGGGCATGGAGTCCGGCGATGGTGGTGCCGCCAGGGCTGGCCACCTCGTCCTTGAGTTGTCCAGGGTGTTTGCCGGTTTCCAGCACCATTTTCGCGGTACCCAGCACAGTCTGAGCCGCCAGGGTTTGCGCCACATCCCGGGGTAAACCGGCCCTCACGCCGCCATCCGCCAGCGCCTCGATCACCAGACATACGAACGCCGGCCCGCTGCCGGACAGGCCGGTCACCGCGTCGAGCAGATGTTCCTTCACCTCAAACACCTTGCCCACGGCTCCAAACAGCCGAGAAACCGCGGCGGCATCTTCAGGGCTGGCATGCGCCCCGCAGGAGAAAGCTGAAGCGCTGGCCCCCACCTGGCTGGGTGTGTTGGGCATGATGCGGATGACCCGCTGGTGCCCAAGGGCACTGCACAGCGTGGGAAGCGTGGCACCCGCCACGATGGACAGGATCAGTTTGTCCGCCCCCAAATCTCCTTTGAGATCGGCGATGACCGAAAGCAATTGCTGCGGCTTCACCGCCAGAACCACCACCTTGCTGGCGCGCAACATGGCCCGATTGTCTTCCGTGGCCCAGAAACCGGTGGCCTCGTGGAAAGCATCGCGGGCCGCGGGGTGGGGATCCGAGGCCTGGCAATGGCCCAGAATGACCAAACCCGTGTGCTTCCAGCCGAGCGCCAGGGCCGTGGCCATTCGCCCGGCCCCCAGAAATCCGACATCCATGACCGGGGTGGGGGGCGTGGTTTCCTTTGTCATGTTTTCAGGCCTTTCCGTAGCGGAACCGATCCGCGTAATCTCAAGCCAAGTCTGGACAAATGCTTGCGTCCAGCCGGCAGGAGCGTACAACCTCAATGAGAGGAATCTTAACCCATCCGGCCCGCAGGCGGGGGATGGCCTTTCCGGTTGGCTGGAGAATCTTCGATGGCAGAACCCGCAGCCCCCACCCCCTCCGCATCGGCCCCACTGGGCTGGAGTTCCCTGAAACTGCTCACCGGGTACCAGTGGTTCGTGTTCCTCATGGCCAGCCTGGCCTGGACCGCGGACTGCATGGACCAACAGCTTTTCACCGCCGCCCGGGTGCAGGCCATCAACGCGGTGCTGACCAACCAGCACGGCGCCGAATTCGTGAAATCTGCCGAAGGCGCGGCCCTGTCCAAATCATGGGCGGCTGGGGCGACTGCCGCCTTCCTGGTGGGCTGGGCCGTTGGCGGCTTCCTCTTCGGCGTGATGGGCGACCGGGCCGGGCGGGTCAAGACCCTCATCACCACCGTTCTCCTGTACTCGGCCTTCACGGGGTTGAGCGCGTTCTCGCAATTGGTTTACGACTTCACGCTGTACCGATTCCTCACCGGGCTTGGGGTGGGTGGTGTCTTTGGCGTGGCGGTGGCACTCCTGGCTGAGGAAATGCCGGGAGAGGCCCGCCCCTACACTTTGGGACTCCTCCAGGCCCTGTCCGCCGTTGGCAATGTGACCGCCGCCCTGATCACCATGCTGTTCGGCTTTTTGGTGAGCCGGGGCAACTTTGTCGGTGCCACCTGGCAACCCTGGCAGATCATGTTCCTGGTGGGGCTGGCACCCGCCATCCTGGTTTTGCTGATGCGAGGTCGCCTGAAGGAACCGGCCAAATGGCTGGAGCGGGTTCGCTTTGGCAAGGAGCAGGGGTTGCGCGCCGGATCGTTTGGCGAACTGCTCACCGACAAGCGCTGGGCAAAAAACGCCTGGCTGGGGCTGCTGCTGGCCTTCGCCGGGGTGGTGGGACTGTGGGGGATTGGCTTTTTCAGCGTGGACCTGAATCAGAGTATCTTCCGCAAGGTAGTGGGCGAGCAGGCCCAGCAACTGGGTCTGGATGACGCCCAAAAGGCCTACTTCGTGCCTGGCATGACCATGGTGTGGTCGGGGGTGGGTTTGCTCACCCTGCAAATCGGCGCGTTTCTGGGGATGATCAGCTTCAGTTGGCTGGCCCAATCGATCGGGCGTAAGCCGGCTTTCCTGATCGCATTCCTGGGCGCGTTGGCAAGCACGGTCACCGTCTTCGGCTTTGTCAGCCAGGTCTGGCACCTGTTCACCCTGGTGCCACTGATGGGCTTTTTCCAGTTGTCGCTTTTCGGGGGCTATGCCATCTATTTCCCCGAGCTGTTCCCAACGCACCTGCGCAGCACAGGAACCAGTTTCTGCTACAACTTCGGCCGACTGATCGCGGCGACCGGCCCACTGCTGCTGGGTTACCTCACCGCCAGTGTCTTCACCAAAGAGAATGGCTACCCCGAGGGGATGCGGCAGGCAGGCATGGTCATGTCCAGCGTGTTCCTGCTGGGAGTGCTGGTGCTGCCCTGGTTGCCGGAAACCAAGGGGAAGCCCCTGCCGGAATAAGGTGGCATTTGCTAAAAAATTCCAAAGGCCGACAAGACCTGAAGGGAATACAAACATGGCGACAGCATCGGTTCCACAGCCCCAGTGGCTCACTTGCCGCGGTGGCAAATTGGCTCCCAGCGCCAACGGCATGAGCTGGCTGGTGGACCTTGGGCCGGAACCCGCGTACGCCTTGGTGGCAATCCCCGCCGAGGGCAAGCACGCGGTGAAAATCCTGGAAACCGTTAGCGGCAAGCAGTTTTCCACCGACAAGGTATATCCCACCGTGCAGGCGGCCCTCGAGGCCGGGGCTGAGGCTCTGCGCGAAAAACTGGGTTGGTGATTCCGGCTCCCGCGGATTTCAAACTGGGATTACCCCTGGAGACCCGGCTGAAAGGCCGGGTCTTGCCATTTTCCTCCAGGTCTCTGACGATTTTTGGCCCCCGCTGGACAAAATAAGACATAACTGTCCTATAATTCGCCATCCGTGCCTTTTCCTGGGCCTTGGCACGCCCTTCCTCGTCCAACTCCGTGGTGGCGAATGACACCCATAATCAACTGCCTGCTGGCAACCTTGGTGAGTTTGGAATCGCCGGCTTCTGGCCCGGCAAACCGTCCTGATGCCGGGTGCGAGAGGGCAGTCGTTAGGCTGGGGGGAACCTGTTACCGGGCTGGCAACAAACCGGAAAACCCGGTGTCCGCCATCGACCTGTCGGGCACGGACGCAAACGACGATGACATCGCCACCCTGCCCTTCCCCTCCCAACTGGCGAAGCTAACCCTCAACGACACCCTGATCACCGACCGCAGCCTCCCCGTCATCTGCCGATTGACATCGCTGGTGGAACTGCGGCTGGATGGAACCAACCTCACCGATGAGCGAACCTTCCTGCTGCCTTCCCTCACCAGCCTGAAAACGCTGACACTCAACCGGACCGAAATCTCCGACAAGACCGCCGATCCACTGGCCAAGATGCGGAATCTCGAGTTCCTGGAAATGGGGAGCACCCGCATTTCCGATTTTGCCGTGTTCAAGATCCACGATCTCAATGATCTCCGCCACATCCGGCTCGATGGCAACATGATCACCAACCGGGGATTCCAGTGGCTGGGCAACCTGCCGAAAATGCGCTCCGTCCACCTCAACAAGACCAATGTCTCGGATGACGGCCTGATGTATCTCCGCGGCTTCCGGCGTCTGCAGTCCTTGGGTTTGGCAAATACCGATATCAGCGACTACGGCCTGTGGAACCTGATGGACCTGAATGACATCGAGACGCTGGATCTTTCGGGAACCCGGATCGGCGATACCGGCCTGGTCCACCTGAAAAACCTTTTCCGGCTGAAAAAACTGGATCTGGGAGGGACCCTGGTTTCAGGGCAGGGCCTGCGGGAGTTGGCCAACCTGCGCCAGCTCCACACGCTGTCGCTGAATCGCACCCGGATGACCGACCGCGGGCTGCGCGAGGCGACCTCGCTCGTCAGCCTTCGCCACCTCGACCTGGATGACACCCATATCTCGGACGCCGGCCTGGCCGAACTGAACGGGATGAAACTGGAACATCTGGGTTTGCGGGGCACCGATGTCACCGATGGCGGGATGAAAGACCTGGCGCCTATCATCTCTCTGAAAACACTGGTTCTCTCGGATACCCTGGTCACCGATTCCGGCATGAGGGAATTGGCGGCCCTGAGAGCCCTTTCCTCACTCACGCTGGACGGAACCGCGGTGACCGATGGGGGACTTGGACCGATTTCGGGCCTGCCCCTGACCACTTTGAGCCTCCGGCGGACCGGCACTACAGACGATGGCCTGAAAACCATTTCCCGCATCGCAACCCTGGCCAAGCTCGACTTGGAGCACACCCGGGTGACGGAAAAGGGACTTGGGGAAATCGAAAAACTAAAAAATCTGACGGCACTGTCCCTAACCCAAATCGGCGCCGGGATTGCCCAATTTCCCGGTTTGGCTTCGCTGGAACGATTGTGGCTGGAGGGCGCCCCGCTCACCGATGACTCCATTCGCCCGCTTGCGAACGCCAAGCGACTGGAAGATCTCAATCTGGCCCATACACGCTTGGGCGATGGCTGCCTGCGGACGATCGGATCCCTGCAGCAGGTGCGCGCACTCTCAATGGCCGGCAGCGGCGTCACAGGCAAGTCGATGTCTGACATCGCCCGATTGACCAAGCTGGAAAGCCTAGACCTGTCCGGGACCAAACTCAAGGACGGGGACCTGGCCGATTTGGCACCCCTGACAAGATTGAAACGATTGAACCTGTCCGCGACCAAACTCACCGGCAACAGCCTGGAGCCCTTGGCCGGCAACCGGGACATAAACCACCTGAACCTATCCGGCACCCTCGTGGATGACGAGACCCTGTACCATATGCTGCACTTCGGCCGGATTGAGGAACTCCACCTCGACGATACCCCGATCACCGACGGGGCGTTGGCCCAGATTCCACCCACCAACAGGCTCCGCCGCCTGTCACTGGCGCGAACCGGGGTGACCAATTCGGGTGTGGCATCGCTGCCCCCTTTCCCGAATCTGGCGGCAATCTGCCTGAAAAAAACGCAGGTTTCCAACGGCGTTGTGGAAGTTTTGTCCAAATACCGGAAGCTGGAAACGATCGACCTGTCGGAAACCCTGCTGACTGATGCCGGGCTGAAAAAACTACCGTTCTATTTCCGGGACATCCGGGAATTGAACCTGGGCGGTACCGCCATCACCGATGGGGGACTGGCGATTGTCACAGCCTGTACCAATCTCTCGGACATGCGCCTCGACGGTACACGCGTCACCACCAAAGGCCTGGAATCCGTTTCAGACCTGCGTCAACTGCGTCGGTTGAGCCTGCGGTCCACCTCTTTGGAGGACGGCGCGATCCGGCACCTTTCCCTGCTGAGGAACGCCGAGACGCTTCACCTGGATGGCAATCCTTTGACCGACCTCGGCCTGGCCCATTTGGCCCGCCTGAAAAGCTTGAGGGTGTTGACCCTTTCGAAAACCAAGGTCACAGACGATGGCTTGAAAACCCTTTCAGCGATGAAATCCCTCCGGGAAATCGATGTGCGAGGCACCCAGGTCACCCCGGCGGGGATCGAGGCCTTTCAAAAGGCGCACCCCGCATGCGCTGTCAATCCACCACCCAAACTAATAGAAATCGAGCCGGGGAAAACACCCTGAGACTCGCCCAAGGGTTCAGAACAATGCCACCCATTCGCCCACTTGGGGTGTGAGGGGCAGCGCTTTGGTTTTCTCCCGCACCTTCCCGGCCCATTTGGCCGCATCCTGGTTGATCAGGTCGAAGGTGTTGTAGTGGATGGGCATCGCCTTGACGGGTGCCAAGAGGTTGATGGCGCGGATGGAGTCGTCCGGCCCCATCGTGAAATTGTCACCAATAGGCAGGCAGGCCAGGTCGATACCCTCCTCGCCGATCAGGCGCATGTCCCCGAACAGCGCTGTGTCGCCGGCATGATAGACCTTCATCCCTTCGTTCAGGAAGAGATGGATGCCGCAGGCGATGCCGCCGTTGGAACCATCCGGAAGGGCACTGCCATGGATGGCCTGGGTGAGCTTCACCGCACCGAAGGAAAAACGGAAAGTGCCGCCGGGTTGCATGCCATGGGTCTTGACCCCTTGCTTGCCCAACCACTCCGCAATCTCGTAGTTGGCGATGACGGTGGCCCCCGTTCGCGTGGCGATCGCCACGGTATCACCCACATGGTCGAAGTGACCGTGGGTGACCAGGATGAATTCGGGGCTCAGCGCCTCGGCCTTTTCGGCCGCCACGGGATTGTGGGTTAAAAAGGGGTCTATCAACAGCCTGGCACCGTCGGTTTCAATCCACAGGGCCGAATGGCCCAGCCAACGCAAACGGGTCGCCATGGTTTTGTTCTCCTGAATGGTTTCGGGCCGGGTATGTTGAGGTGGGTAGGCATGCCGACCGCTTCTTTGTAGGGTATTCAGCCAAACAGGTTCAAGGGTCCAAAGGGCGGGAGCGCCGGAGAGCGAATGCCAAACAGATCGCTTCGCGCCCTGCTGCTTTTTTTGGCCGCCATTGGCGTGACTGTCGCGATGGTCCGCCCACCCCTGATGCGGCGGGTCGCGCTGCGGTTGGTGGAGAAAAACCTGGATGTGCGGGTGCAAACGCGGCAGGCGGTTCCCCACGGTCTGCTGGAAGGCATGCATCTGCACAACCTGGAGGTGCGTTGCACGCGCGCCCCCGCAACCCACCCGTTCTTGTTCACCGCCGGCAAGCTACGGGTGGAGAGCGGCATTCTGGGAGCCCTCCTGCATCCGGCCAGCCCTGAATCCATCGCCTGTGAGCGTTTCAAGCTGCGCTTGGATTTTGACCAGGGCGGCAAGCTGCTGACATTCCTGCCCCAGGTGGAAGCGAAAACCACACACCGACCGAAAATCAGGCTGGATGATTGGGAACTGGTTCTGGCCCAAGCCGGGCGCGCGCCATTTCATGTCAAGGGCCGCTCGTGCCTGCTTGAACCGACCCCCCATGGGCATACCCTTGAGACCCTTTTCACCGATGAACGGTACGGCACCTGGTCTGTCCGGGGAACCATGGAGGGAAGCCCCGCCCGACTTCGGCTGACACTCGCTTCTGAGGATGCGCGCCTCACACCGACCCATTTGCTTGAGATTCCATTCATCCCAAGGGAAGTTTGGGACCAGGTTGAATTGCGGGGAACCGGGCAGGCCAAGTTGGACCTGGACATCGCCCCAGGCCGGACGCACCATCATCTGGTTTTGGATGGGAAGGAATTGGATATTCAGGTCCCCATTGCCGGCATTCAGGCGACAGGGGTTTGCGGACGAGCCGAGGTGGATGGGCGACTGGTGCGGTTGACCGACCTGCAGGGCCGCGTGTGGGGTGGCACACTGGCACTACCCGAAAGCCTTCTCGATTTTGACAAACCCTTTCCGGAGTTGACTTTCCGGGTAATGGGAGAGGGCCTGCGCCTGGCGGATTTGGTGGGCCAACCTTGGGCCAAGGGTGCCGGCGGGTTGACCCGAATGGCCACCCTGCTGCGTGGAACCGCTTCCGGCCAACTGGCCATGGCGTTCACGCTCACAGGCCCCTTGCCCAAAGTGGATATCCAGGGCACAGGCGAGGCCGGCATTCGAGGCGGGCCCCAGGTTCACTGGGTGGTGAAAACCGACAGGGGCAGGGTGCGTTTCGAACCCGTTTTCAAGGCCAAATAGCCACCAGTCAAGTGGCCAATCCACGATCCGGCGCGGGAAGCGCCCGCTGCCAACCCCTAGTCATAAAGTCAAGACAATTTTGACCTTCCGCACGAACCCGATCCGACGGGGAACCCTGCCGGCTACTTGACAATCCGGAAAAATCGCCTTAGTCTGCTTCGGGGAGCGGGATTCCTTTCCGTCCCTCCCAGGAGGCGTCCAAATGACCAAGAAGGAAATCGTCAAACAGATCGCCGACCGTCTCGGGCAGCCTCAGCTCAAGACCAAGGAAATCGTCCAGCTCACCTTTGACGCCATCATCGACACCCTGCTGGAAACCAAGCGGATCGAGCTCCGAAACTTCGGGGTTTTCGAAGTGAAGGAACGGCGCGCCCGCCGGGCCCGTAATCCTCGCACGGGCCAGCAGGTGGATGTTCCTCCCAAGCTGGTGGTGACCTTCAAACCGGGCAAGGAAATGGAAGAGCGCGTCCAGAGGCTGGTGCATTTGAAAATGGCAGCCCAGGCCCAAAGCCAGGCAACCCAAAGCCCCCAAGTTGCCCAGCAGGCCAAGCCGGCTACTGCAATCTGATAGGCTTTGCCGGTTTCGGCCGATTTTTCCGAAAATTCGGTCACCCAACTCAAGTCTTTTTCCCGGTCCAACCGATACATCCCGTAGAGAGGGCATGCTGTTTAACAGCTTCGCCCCATTGAGATCAGCTTGCGCGGAGTGTGGACCATGGCGCGAATCCTACTGGGTCTGGCTGGCCTTCTGGCAATCAGCAGCACCGGCTGCCTTATCAACGCCTATCCCTCCGACCCCGGCGAGCGGGTGAAGGCCTTGCTGAACCAGTCGGAAGACCTGCGCCAGGCGAAGGAAGAATGGAAACGGATCTGGTTCCTGGACCATCCGTCCCATTTGACGCCTGACCGCATCGACGGCGGCATCCAATAGTCGTTACCTAACCCTGCGGGGAATCGCGCCGGCCATAGCCGGCACGACCTAACGAATTGTGGAATAACCCACCACCATGCCTTGGGGCCCTAGAAGCCTCAGGGCAAATGGTATTTTCCCAGCCGATTTCGGCTGCTCCAGGCGCAGCACGATCTCACTTTTTCCTGCCGGCATGGAGACTCGATCACCTTGGCCGGGAGCCAATCTGGCACCCCATATTGAAGCTGTGACCTCAGCCTTTTCAGGTAGAAAAACCGGCACCCGTAATTCAAAAGCGCTCTCAGGCGGGGTTAGGGTTCCGTTGGGACTGCTGGCCAGCCATGTCCACTTCCCGGTGGCCCCCACACGGGCCTCTGCCTCCAACACCAGTCCTGAAAGCCATCCGCCTGTTGTTTCCGGGGGAGTTTGGGTGAAAAATGCCAGTAGGTCCATCAAATCCTGATGCCCCAGCCGGAGTGATCCCAACGCCGGCATCAACGACCCGGTTTCGGTGACGGCTTTTTCCTTGGCCACGCGGGGCAAACGGATCAACCGGCCCCCAGAATCGCCCAACAACCAATCCCCCTCTGTTGCCTTGGGATTCAAAACGACACCGCGTACCTCCTGCCCCTCCGCGCCAATCATCTTCACAATCTGGTGCCCGGCCGAAACCTGTGCGGAAGGCTCAACCAGGGCGCGCAACAAGGCACCTGGAGTTTGGCCCGGGTTGATGGGTGGCCCCACACCGCCCCCAGCCCCCTCAAACCGGTGACAGCCCAGGCAATTGGCGCGGGTCCGATCGAGCGCCACAAACAATCCCCGCCGCCCATCCCCGTGGGTATTCACAGCCGCCTGCAGTTTGGCCTGGCCATCAGCATCTGCCAGCCAGTTGCGGCTGACGGCACGGTCGTACTCGGCTGAGGATCCGGTGGCGGCCAAGGCATCCAACCACACCGAGAAATCCAGGGAGGGGTATTTCGGCTTGGCTCCCAGAGGAAAGGAATCGGTGATCTGGCGTCGGGTGTCGGCGTCCTGAATGAGGATTCGGCAGGCCTCTCCCAACAGGGAGGGCGATTTTTTGGCCATTTCCACCACGCGCATGGCCGCATCCCGTGCACCGGGGCCATCCAGCAGCGCCAGGGTTTTCAAAGCCTCCTCCGTCACGGCCGGGCTTTGGCCGGGCAAGGCCCCCGGTTCCAGGAGCGGTGTCGCCATCTTGATGGCGGCGGCAGGCTGATCCCACCTTCGGAACAAACGCAAGGCTGCGAGTCTTTCGGCCGAACTGAGCTCCTCCAGGGCCAAAGCGTCCGAAACCTCTCCCCCCCAGGCGGGCACAGGCAATTGCGCCAGATTCCGCATGGCCAGGGCGGAAACCATTCCCTTGCGTTCCCGCACCATCTGTCGCCACCAGTCGAGGGAAGACTGGCCCACGGGCAAATCGCCGGACAATCGCAGGCCGGCCTCCAGCAACTCGGGGGGCTGATCGGTATGGCTTTCCAGCCATTTCAGAGCAGCAATAGACGATTTATCAACCCCTTCCGCCCACCCCCTCCAGGCGCGCAAACCTTCCAGGTAAAGCGCCTGTTGGTCGGGACCGAGGTGGGGATGCTCAAGCCACAGTTCCTGCGAGCCCCCCTGATCAGCCGGCCAGGGAAAACCGACACGGGCTCCCAGGGCCCGCACCGCCTCGGCCCGCACCCCTGTCTGGGCGGCGGACAGCATCCGCTCGGCCCCCTCGCGCCCCAGCAGGCCCAACGCATGCAGGTTGGCTGATTGCACCTGGGCGTCGGTCTCATCGCGCTGAAACAGCGCGGCCGCCAGCGATTCCGCCACACCGGGAACCCGATGCAGGGCGGCCGCGCAGGCCGCCTCGCGGGAAACAGCCCCATCGGCGTCCTGCACCGCGGCCAAGAGGGGCTCTGAACTTTCCGTCGGCAACCGGGTGAGGCTTTGGCACCAACGGGCCGCGGAGGCACGCAACTGGGTCTGGTCGGTCCCCAGCATCCTGCCCACCCACTTGCCCGCCTTGCCGGCGAACGCCAAGCCAGCCCACGACGCCCGCCTTGTGGAAAGGCTGACCGAGGTATCCAGGGCCAGTTCAGCCAAACGCTCTTCCCGGGTACCGCCTTCCCCCGCCAATTCCCGGGCCCTGTCCCAACGGCCGGGGCCATCTGGAACAACCCCTAGTTGATCCCGTATATCCGCATCCGGCGCCAGGGGCCCTGAAATCACATCGCGCGCCGCCAGCCATTCCGGGTGCTTCACCAAAAACAAGCGGGTTCCCTGAATACGCTCCAGTGGCAGTTGGCCCGCGGCTTCGGCATCCCGGTTTGTGCCAAGAATCCAGACCCCTTCTCCTCCGGCGTCCTCCGTCATCGCAACCGGAAAGAAACCGCTACCCTCGATGGAGAAAACCGTCTTTTTCTCCCTGGCCTGGCGTGTCGCCCCACCCTGCGTGGGCGCGGAAAGCGCTGTCACCCGCCCTGCCTCACCCACCCAGCAGGTTCCACGCCAGTCCGGCCCCAATGAGGCGGTGACCCAGGTACCGGCCGAAAATGTCTGGTTCTTGGATACCACCAGGGGATGCATCGCGCCCACCCCGGAAGGCAGTCGCCGCACGGAGTTGCCATCCCATGCGCGGTGGCGGAATCCAAGTTCATTGCCGGCGCGCACCACCTGCAAGAAACCCCCGCGGCCACCGGGTGAGCTGACGATCCACTCCCCCTCCAGAGTTTGGGTGGTCCACAGGGTATCCGGAGTCAGACCCGTGGCATGCACCTCGATCCGCCCGTTACTCCAGAGGGGCAACCGCAACATTCCCCAGGCGTTATCCGGGATAAAAACCGAGGGATCGATGGCCTCAGCGCCACCCGCTCCGGCGTTTTTCCAAATCCAGGTACCGCTTGGAACCACCACATGTGCCACCCCCTGCTCATCGATCCCGGGCAAGGGAATTTCACCCACACCCCGGAATTGAATCAGCCAAGGCCTTGGTTGATCCGGTTTATCGGCGGAGAGTCGCAACACCATTCCCGGGGCCCCGAGCAGAATCTCGCGACCCGCAGCCGCCAACCGACGGCTTCCGTCAGGGACGGGAAAACGGCCGGTCTCACGCCAAATACCAGCCTGTTTCCCAAAACGAATCAGTTTCGGGTCCTTGCCTCCCGCCTGGCTACCCGGCAGGGAGGGTTGGGGGGTGTCCGCCAGGATCCAGACTTCGCCAGCCCGACCGGATGCCAGTCCGAGTACCCTGCCGGCATCGACTAGGAGCGGCGACTCAACGGCCAAACCCTCGGCCAGCGCCATGGCTGGCGCGCCTTCTCCCAAATGGGTTTTCACCAAGCGGTTTTTGGCAACCGGCAGATCATCCCAGTTGGGTACAGGATCAGAATCCGTCCCGGGTGCCTGAAAGAAAAAGGCCGGCAGGCAAGCGCCAAGGGCAATGAGCAAAACCCCGGACATGCGATCTTCCCCACAGGGGCGCGGGGCCGGTCAGAATCCGGCGACAGGCACAACGCGCAGTTTCATGGTGGTACCGTCCCTGCGGATTTCCGCCTGCACCGCCTTGCCGGGTTTCAGGCCGGCGGAAGTCTGCAGCAGGTCGGACGGGGTGTCGGTCCAGCGATCATCCAGGGTCAGCAACCGGTCGCCGGATTTCAGACCCGCAGCGGCGGCAGGACTTCCCTCGCGCACGGTGGACACCAGCACTCCGGATCCATCCACGCCCGCCTCACCGACCACAATGCCCAACATCGCCCCGGGGGAGACCATCTTGTAACCATCGCGACCGTTCCCCTCGGTGCCGAGCAAGCTTTTGATCATCTCCTTCATCACATCGGGCGGCTGGAAGGTGCCGGGTTCCAGGGTAAGGGTCTGGTCGCGGTAATCCAGAGTCATCCGATACCGGGCGAAGAACGGGAATCCCACGATCCCCTCGATGGGCCCCAGATGCTTGGAGATGATTTCCACCGTGGGATGATCCATCACCATGGCGGTGACATTCTCCACCGTGCCCTGACCGACCTGCAGCTTCTTGATTTTCACATCCCCACGGGATCCGTAGGGGGCGAAAAGGACGGGTGGCTTGCCCTTCAGCAACTCGGCCTCGCGGGCCACCTTGTTGTTCAGCAGGTTGGCCGGCGCGCCGGTATCGAAAATCAAGGTGAATGGCCCCTTGTCGTTGATCTTGGCCTCCACAGTCATGTGGCCAGATTTCAACAACTTGAAGGGAACCACGGCGGTCTTTTCGGGGACCGTGCCTTTGGGGTTGTCGGCCACGCCGACAGCGGTGCATGTCATCACACCGGCGGCCAAGGCCACCCCGCCCAACACCCGGGCCAGGACAGCGATCCGGTTCATAGGCCACCCTCCAATCGAACGGTAATCTCCAGGGATTGGCCCTGACGGTCCACCTTCAATTTCAGATCCTGCCCGGCCTTGAGCTGGGCCATTTTCGCCAGCAGCGCGGGACCATCGGCGACCGGGTTCCCCTCCACCTCGCGGACCAGATCCCCGGCCTTGAGGCCTGCCTTTTCCGCCGGGCTGGCGGGCAGAACGGCGCTCAACTTTGCAGCCTTGCCTTCCACCACCTCGTCCAGCACAGCTCCCGCGTAGCCGCGCGCCACCAGTGTGGGATTCGCCTTGCGGCCCAGGATTCCACCCAGGCCTTTCATCATGCCCCCGATGATTTCCAATCCCCCGGGGCCCGATGAATCTTCCTTGGCCACGATGCCGAACGGGCTTTTGGGCTCCCAATCGATTTTGCGCCACACCAACCTGTCAGAGGTCATGTCGAAGGTGATGCGAAACTGGGCCAGGATGTTGTAGCCCAACATGCCATGGATCTCGACCCCCGCCAGGCCCATGCCGTTCATTCCTTCCAGCTGAAACGGTGTGGCGATCCTGGCCTTGGCCTTGGGCACCTTCAGGCCGCCCTCCAGTTCCAGCGTGTCGCACACGCCCCAGCCATCGTCACCCTGCTTCACCCCGGCCCGCTCCGCCACCTGCTCGGTGATGAAAAGGGCGGGTGCGCCCGTGTCGAGCACGAAATTGAACGGTCCCTTCCCGTTGATGCGGGCGCGGACCACCACATGCTTGGAAAGTGTCAGCCGGTAGGGAACCTCGACGGCTGGCCCGACCCCGGCCGCTGCATCCCGGGCCCGGATGGGACCTGCGGAGGCAATGGCACCCAGAACCGCCAGCGATGCGAGAAACCCACCCAAGGCCAGGATGCCCCGCTTGTTGAGCATGGGGATGCGCTCCACCGTTCGAAATGTTCGTGCAGGAAAGAAATGCCTTTCGCACCCCTTCAAATTAACAGGATCGGCTTCTGCCCGCCATGATTCCGGTCAACCCTCGTGGTCAGGCAACTCGTAGACCGACCGTGACTGCCCGGCCTGCTGATGGTGCGAAAAAAACTGCTCGAAGTATCCGTCCGCGGCCAGCGTGGCGCTGTCCCCCACCACCAACAACAAACGCCTGGCCCGGGTGATGGCCACATGGGTGCGCCTTTTCTCCCGCAGGAATCCGATCTCACCCGAGGCGTTGCTCCGCACCAGCGACAACAGGATGACATCCTTCTCCCGCCCCTGGAAACCGTCCACTGAATCTACCTCAACCCGTTCATCATCGAGCAACTGCCGGATCAGCCGCGCCTGGCCCGCGTACGGGGTGATGATGCCCAACTCCACTGGGAGCACCCCGGCGTCCAACAATCGCCGGGCCTCAAGAACCACCCTGCGGGCCTCGCCGGGGTTCACACGCGACGCGCCCCCCTCTTCCTCCTCGTCCTCCCACCCGCTTCCGGCGGTATCGATCAGGCGTACCGCGGCGTCAGTCCAGACACCGATTTCATCTTGCCGCCACTCAGGAACGGCCCGCGCCACCACCGTTTCGTCATCCGCCAATCGGCCACCGTAGGCCTCGTTATTGGGGAAGCGGCTGATCGCAGGGTCCATGCGGTATTGCACTTCCAACAGGGCCTGATGTTCCGGCCCCAGCATACCCATCAACCGCTCCAGCAAGCTGACCGCCAATCCCTCCCGCACGGCCTCCTCGGACAACACCGTGGGTGGCAACTGGCAGGGGTCCCCTGCCAACACCACCTTGTCCGCCAGGGAAATCGCGGCCCATGCGGCGGGCTCGGTGGCCTGCGCCGCCTCATCGAGCACCACCAGGTCGAACCGTCGGTCCTCCACGATGTCCGGGTCCAATCCCGTGGCCGTGGCGGCCACCACGGGGCAATCGCGCAGGATGGCGCGCAGCGCCTGCCTTTCCAGCGTACGCGCATCCTGCAGCAGTTTGCGCGCCTCTTCGCGGGTCTCCCGTTTCTCGCCGGGCTCGGGCCGGGCCCGGGTCCATTTGTCCGCCTTGCCGAACAGGGACCGGGCCTCCCGCGCCAACTTGCGGCTTTCGCGCCAGTCGGGGTGTTTTTCCAAACGCATTTCCAGCGTGGCTGGCACCAGCTCTTCCATCACCCGCACCGGGTGCCCCAGTCGCACCACCTCCACGCCGGCCCGGTAGAGGCCAAGTGCCAAATGATCCACCGCCAGGTTGCTGGGTGCCGTCACAAGGACCTGGTTTCCCTTACGCACGGCCTGGCGGACCATTTCCACCAGGGTGGTGGTCTTGCCTGTCCCAGGCGGCCCATGGATCAGGAATAAATCCGGGGCGGCCAGAGCACGGGCCACGGCCGATTTTTGGCTGTCGTTCAGGCCGGGGTGAAACCATTCCGGTTCCACTCCATCGCCAGCGACCGCCCCGGCTGGCTCCTTCCCCAGAAGCATGTCAGTGAGTTTGCCCATGCGGCCATCACGCGCACCGGCCACGCGTACCAACGCCGCCTCCATGCGCTCACGGGTCACGGCATCGGGACGGGCCACCAAACGCCAGGTACCCTCCGCCTCATCGGGCGGGTTGTCCAGCAGCACGGTGGCCGATTTGGAATCCCGCCGGATGGCCACGCAGGGAATTCCACGAACCCCGCGCCCGTCGCGAGGGGGCGGGTCGGGCAGCAGCAGCATCGGCTTGCCGGCCTCCACCCTTGGTCCACGGTACGGCAAGGGTGCTTGCCGTGGACGGCCAAGAGTCCACCGCCAGCGTCCGGCGATCCCCGGTTCCTCCCCCTGCACTTCCAGCCCATCCAAACTTGCCGAACCGTGACCCCGGGCCGCCTCCTCAGCCAGCCGCTGCTCCTCCGCCCGCGCTTCCAGCGCCAGCAGATGCCGCCAACGTTCCAGCCAGCACTGGCGGTCCCCCTCCACCGGCCTTTCCACCTGGCACCCCAACCGGACGCCGTCCAGCAGGGCGCCATCCAGTTTGGAAGAGAGTCGGCCGGCCAAGCCCGCGGGCACAGCCACGCGGGCCTGCCCATGGCCGATCCTGAAGGCGCCAAACGCCGAACCCTCCTGCCCGGTGACCTGGCACAGCCAGGCCAACAGGCGGGAGGGTGTCACCCCGCCGGGAAGCGGGGAAAGGATCAATTGAACCGGGTTATCCACCTGGAAAAATCACCTGGCGAAGGCTCTTCCGGTCAACGGATAGCCGAATAGGGGGTTGCGCCCCACCACTGCACATCCACCTTTTTCACGATGGGGCCATCCTTCTCGCTTTCGGCCCGGGCCTTCTGCCAATCGGTATCCTTGCGGAAATTGTCCCACGACTTGTCCGCCTCCTGCCGGTTCTTGTGCTCCACCAGATACACGAGGACCGTGTCGCCGCCTTCAGGGGCGGGCACCGGTTTCCAGAACCCCACCAATTTCATGTTGTGCTTTTCCAGCAGCTTGATGGTGTGGTCCTTGAATCGTTTTTCCAAGGCGGGCATCCGCCCCGGATGGGTGTGATACACCCGCAACTCAAACGCCTTGTCCATGGTCGCGGTCCCCGCCTTTTCCTGACCGGGGGCCATCAACAGGGCGCCCACAGCCACCAGACTGAACAAACTCATGCTTCTACCCCTGGCCTTTCACGATTACCGGGTTCAGTTCTTGCGGGTGCCGAGGCAAAAAAGATGTTTTTCACCGCGCACCCACAGTTTGCCACCCCCCACCGCGGGGGATGCGATCACCGCCTCACCCAAATCGACCCGACTTTGGACCAACGGTTTCGCCCCGCCAATGCCAGGGTCCACCACGAACAACCGGCCCTTCTCATCCACGGCGATCATCCGCCCGTCCACCAGCACGGGTGAGGCACTGACCGCGTCGGCCAGGCGCTCGTTGTAGACCATCTTGCCGGTGTTGAGGTCGCAGCAGAGTGCCATGCCCTTGTCATTCACCCCGATCAGGTGCCCCTGGCGGCTCAAAAGCATCGGCACATAAGGGAAAGTTTTTTTCTCCTCCCACAACAGCTCCGGCTTTTCACCGGCCAGCTTCAGCACCTGCATGTGGCGGTCGCCTTTGCCGTCGCCACTGCACAGCACCAGGCGATCGCCCACCAACAATGGCGAAGCCACCGTGCGCAGGGGCGAGGCATCGAATTTCCACTCGTGGTTCCACAAGACCTTGCCGTTTGCCGGGTCATATCCCGTGGCCCCGGCGGTGCTGCCGACGACCAATTCCTCCGCCCCGTTGGCCGCCCGGATGAGGGGGGTGGAGTAGCAAGACCGGAAGGCCTTGCGCTCCGCCTCCCACAAGGTTTTTCCGGTGGCCCCGTCAAACGCCAGCAGACGGGCGGCGCCATCCTGGTCAAAGTTCACAAACACCCGCCCCTGGTGCAACAGGGGCGAATGGCCGAAGCCGTGCTGGCTGGCAAACTTTCCGAGGCTGTTTTTCCACACCCGGTTACCCTGATGGTCGAAGGCCGACAAGGTGACCGAGTCGCCATCCCAGGTCAGGCAAACCACCCGCTCCGCGTCCACCGCCGGTGTGGCCGAAGCCAGCGAACTCTTGGCGTGCGTCTTGGCGAAGGCACCCTTGTCGGTCACCCGCCACAACTCCTTGCCATCCTCGGCCCGGCGGCAGACCACATGCCGGGCGGATCCGTCCCTTGTGGATTCCTGAAGGAACAGCTTGTCATTCCACAAGACCGGGGAGCCGTTGCCACTGCCTGAAAGTTCCACTTTGTAAAGCAGGTTGGTATTCAGATCGAGTTTGGCCGGAAGCTGCTGGCCATTGGCCACCCCGTCTCCTCCCGGGCCCCTGAACCGCGGCCAGGTTTCGGCAACCACCGGAGCGGCGGCCAGCCAAAGGGATGCCAGTCCAGCAGTCCATTGTGCCATAGGCGTCACGCTCATCGGGGCGGTCTCCCAAACCGGATGTCAGTCAACAAGCTACCAGAGAATTTTGTGCCAAACCCAAAGAAAAATGGTTCAGCTCGGGGTTTCATCACGCCTTGCCCAGGGCCAGCGGGGCGGTCCCAAAAGCCACAAAAGCAGGACGATGAGGCCAAAAGTCACATAGTACGGCAGCATCTCCTCGATGGTCATGCTACCGATGAACTGCAGGAAGGTGATGTTGTGGGCCAGACGGGCCAGGCACGGTTCCTTGTCCACCTCGTGCAGGTCAGCCCCATCGGCCCACCTGTATTCCCTCTCCCAGGTGGTGAGAGGGCACTCCTGACCGATCGCGGTCTCGCCCACCACAAAGGCGATGAACAACAGATGCATCAGGCGAAGCCAGAAATTCCTAGCCCATCCACACCCTGTCAGAAGGCCCACCGCGAAAATCGGAACGGCCCCCACCGCCACCGCCACGATCAGGAAGTGGAAAACCGTGATGATGTTGGCCCAGTCGGTTGGCCGCATGGCCCACCCCCGCGACAAGTGCCCGCTGCGTCAAAAAAGAACCGGCTTACCCTGCTTGCGGCGCACCACCGAAAACTGACCGCCGTGCATCAGGTCGTGGTTGGAGATCAGTTGGATCAGGTTTCCCAACTTGGGCGCCTTGGCGGCCAACCGCCCCTGGGTGGGCTGGTCCAACTGGCTTTCAGTCAATCGCGCAACCGCGGTGATGGTCGCCTCCCGAGTCTCGCGGAACAACCGTTCGTATTCGGCCTTGGCGGGCCAGCCCGTGGTCTCTGTCAGGGAGGCCCCATCCTTGCCGTGGCGGGTCTCAAATCCGGCGGGCAGCGCTGGATAATTCACACCGGGCAACTGTTCAGCCAGGATGAATCGCTCAGACAAGATCAGGTGGCCGATCTGCCAGGCGGCATGGTTGGCCCCGCTCACGGGTCGGTCCAGCAGATCCTTGTCGCTAAAACCGTCGAGAAATCCCAGCGTGACCGCCTCGGATCCCTTCAGGGCCCCGGTGAGCAACTCAATCGCGTTCATAAAGATGGTCTCCCCGCTTTTCGTCGTTTCAAGAAGAACTGCTTCCGCCACCCGCGGGCGGATTGGGATCCAGCCCCTGCACGCTCCAGTCCCACCCTTGCATGGTACCGATTTGGTCGTGCCGGGTCAGGTTGAACTGAAGGGGAGTAACGGTGATCAGGCGTTCCGCCAATGCCGTGACATCCGTGTCCGGGTTGGGGGTGGGGCAGTTGAAATCCGGGCCGATCCAGAAATAGACCCGGCCGCGCGGGTCCACGCGCTTGTCGTACCACTCCACATAGCTCGCCGTGTTTTGCGGCAACACTTTCACCCCGCGGGGCGCCCCGCGGGAAAGGTCGGGGATATTCACATTGAACAGCGATCCCTCCTCGCGGTTTCCCGCCAAAATGCGCTCCACCATCTGGCGCGCCAGGCTGGCGCCCTGCAAATAATCGGGCCGGCCCACCGGGGGCATTTCCAGCGAGCAGGCGATACTGGTCTTGCGGAAAAAGGCGCCCTCGATCGCGGCGCCCACGGTCCCCGAATACAGCACATTGATGCCGGCGTTGCTGCCCGCGTTCAGGCCGCTCACCACGAGGTCGGGAGACCAGGGCAGCAGCATTCGCAGGGCCAGCTTCACGCAATCCGCCGGGCGCCCCTCCACCGCCCAACCAAGCATTTCCCCCTTCTCGTCCGCCACCTCGGTGGCGACGATGGGGCTGAAAATGGTCACCGAGTGCCCCGCGGCGCTTTGCTCTGTGGCGGGGGCAACCGCCAGCACCTCGCCCAATTTCTTCATCTCGTTCAGCAAGGCCCGGAAACCAGGCGCGTAAATGCCGTCGTCATTGGTCATCAGGATGCGCATTCGGTCCTCCAGCTAGTCGTGTCAAAAACCGGTCCGATTTCAATTCGCCTCTCCCGGGGGATTTTTCCCCTTCCCCGGATGCCTTTTCGGCCTGTCCCCGGTGAATCGCTTGTGCCGCAACAGGTGGTGGTAGTGCTGGGCGAAGCGGTGGGCCTCGTCGCGCACCGCCTGCAGCAACCGCAACGCCTCGCTGTGTCGGCTCAGGCGCAGGGACTCGGCCTCCCCCGGCAGGAACACCTCCTCCTCCTGCTTCGCCAGGGACAACAGCGCGGGGGGTTGCAGCTTCAGCATCTCGAAGGCCTGCAGGGCAGCGTTGAGTTGCCCCTTGCCGCCGTCTATCAGCAAAATGTCGGGCCAGGGCCGCTCCTCGGGGGGATGGCTGAAACGGCGGCTGATCACCTCGCGGATGCTGGCGAAATCATCGATGCCCCGCACGGTCTTGATTCGGTAGCGCATGTAACCGTTTTTGAAAGGCAGCCCGTCCAGAAAGCAGACCAGCGAGGCGACGGTGTCGGTGCCCCCCAGGTGCGCGATATCCACCCCCTCGATCACCCGGGGCCGGTCTTCCAGCCCCAGCACCTTGCGCAACCCGGCAAGCCCCTTCTTGGGATCCACCGAGAAGACCTCGGGCTGCACATCCTTCTCCACGCTGCCACGCCTGCCCAGGGACTGGATGGCGCGGATGTCATCCCGAAGTCGGGCGGCGCGCTCGAACTGCAGCGCCCCGGCCGCTTCCTCCATTTTCAGCCGCATCTCGCGCAGCAGGCGCTTTTTCCTGCCTTCCAGCACCAGCCGCAGCGAGCGGATCTGGGCGCGGTAATCCTCGCGGCTCACCCGCAGGTTGCACGGGGCGGTGCATTGGCGGATGGAATGGAGAATGCACGGGCGATACCACCGCCACCGCGGATCGGTCGACCGGATGTTCAGCTTGCAGGTGCGGAACTGGAACACACGCTGCAGCACCTGGATGGCCATCCGCAAGCTGGCGGCGGAGGTGAACGGCCCGTACAGTCGCACACCGCGCCGGCGGGGGTTGCGGGTGAACTCCACGCGGGGAAACTCCTCGCGCCCCCGGATCTGCAGGTAGGGGAAGGTCTTGTTGTCCTTCAGCTCCACATTGAAGCGGGGCTGGATGTCCTTGATGAGCCGCGCCTCCATCAGGAGCGCGTCCACCTCGGTCTCGGCCAGGATATGGTCGATATCGGCGATCAGGGGCACCATGTCGGCGGTGCGGGGATCCTCGGCCGCCGCCTTGGTGAAGTAGCTACCGGCCCGGTTCCGCAGACTCTTGGCCTTGCCGACATAAATCACCCGGCCCTGGGCGTCTTTCATCAGGTAAACGCCCGGGGAGTGCGGGAAACTCCGCACCTTCTCCGCCGGACTTACGACTTCGGCTGGAGGGGTATCGGGCGATGTCTCGCCCGCCTCCCGCCGATCGCCTGGCTCTTCCTCGCCGCCTGCCACCCCGAACTCCCTCCGGGGCACCTCGGGCTTGCGCCCGGCTCAGGCCCCTTTCCTGATGATATCCTTGCCCACCCAGGGCCGGAGTACCGGAGGCACCACTACCGAACCGTCCGCCTGCTGGTGATTCTCAACCAGGGCCACCAGGGCCCTGGCGCAGGAGACGGCGGTGCCGTTGAGTGTGTGGACAAACCGGGTGCCCTTCTGGCCGGCCGATTTGTACCGGATGTTCAATCGACGCGCCTGGAAATCGGTGCAGTTGCTGGTGCTGGTCACCTCGCCATAGCCGCCGCGGCCCGGCATCCAGGCTTCCAGGTCGTACTTGCGGTAGGCCGGCCCGCCCAGATCGCCGGTGCAGGTGTCGATCACCCGGTAGGGCAGACCCAATTCCCGGAAGATCTCCTCCTCGATGGCCAAAATCTCCAGGTGGATTTGCTCGCTTTGCTCCGGGGCGCAGAAGCCGAACATCTCCACCTTGGTGAACTGGTGCACCCGGTACAAACCCCGCGTGTCGCGCCCGGGGGCGCCCGCCTCGGTTCGGAAGCAGTGCGACAGGCCCACATACTTGAGCGGCAACTTGGCACCATCCAGAATCTGGTCGCGATGCATGCCGCCCAGGGTGATTTCCGCCGTGGCCACCAGGCACAGGTCCGATTGCTCGATGGTGTACACCTGGCGCGTTTCGGGGTTGGGATCCCGCGGCATGAAGCCGATGCCTTCCAGCACATCCACCCGGGCCAGGTCGGGCGTGATGACCGGGGTGTAACCCCGGGCCACCAACTTGGTGAGGGCGAACTGCACCAGGGCCAGTTCCAGCAGCACCGCCTCGTTCTTCAGGAAATAGAATTTCGGCCCGGTGACCGAGGATCCGGCCTCGAAATCAACCAGGTCCAGCCCCTCCATCAGGGCGACATGGTCCTTGGGGGTGAAGTCGAAGGAGGGAATGTCACCCCAGTGGCGGATGTCCTTGTTGCTGTCGGGGTCGGCTCCCACCGGGGCGTCGGGGTGGGTGAGGTTGGGAAGTTGGCACAGGGCCTCGCGCACCTTCAACTCGGCCTCGCGGAGCTTGCCTTCCAGCGCCTGGGCCTCCTCCCGCAGGGTCTTGCCCTCGGCGATCAGCGCCTGCCGCGCCGCCGGGTCCTTCTCCTTGGGGATGAGCTTGGAGACCTCGTTCTGGCGCTCCTGAACCTGCTGGGTCCGCTGCGCCAGCGAGCGACGGAGGTCGTCGGCCTCCACCGCCTGGGCGGGATCCGCCTTCACCAGGCGGTTGGCGCAATTGGCGCGCACCGCGTCCAGGTTTTCACGCACATGCTGGATGTCTAGCATTTGTCATTCACCGCCGCTGGGGCACCGTCAGGGACGCTGGTCGATGGAAAGGTACGGTTTGTCGTTGACGCCGGTGAAGACTTGCTCGGGCCGGAAAATCCGGTTGTTGCGCAGTTGCTCCAGCCAGTGCGACAACCAGCCGGCCACACGGGCAATGGCGAAGATGGGGGTGAAAAGATCCCGGGGGATCCCGAGAGACTCGTAGATAATTCCCGAGAAGAAGTCGACATTCGGATAGATGCCCTTCGGCCCGAGTATGCGGACCGCGGCAGCCTCCAATTGCAGGGCCAAGTCGTAGCGCACCGGCTTGCCGCTTTCGGCGAAGACATGCTCGGCCAACTCCTGCAGCACGGTGGCGCGTGGGTCCTTCACCTTGTAAACCCGGTGCCCCATGCCCATGATTTTCTTCTTGGTGGCGACCGCGTGCTCGAGCCATGCCGTCGCCTTGGAGGGATCGCCGATCTCTTCGAGCATGTCCAGCACCTCCTCGTTGGCGCCGCCATGCAGGGGGCCGCTGAGGGTGCCCACCGCAGCGGCGATCACCGAATAGGGATCGGCCAAGGTGGATCCGGTCACGCGCGCGGAAAAGGTGCTGGCGTTCATCTGGTGCTCGGCATGCAACACCAGGCACGCGTCCAGCACCCGGGCGACCGCGGAGGAAGGCTCGCGGCCGAACAGCATCCAGTAGAAATTGGCGGCGTGGGACAGGTCTTCACGCGGAGGGATGGCTTCGTCACCATGGCGGAGCCGATGGAAGGCCGCCACGATCGTGGGCAACTTGGCCACCAGGCGGACCACCGAATCCCAATTGGTCTTGGTGTCGGTCACATTCCGCGCCGGGTAGAACATGCCCAGGCCGGCCACCGCGGACTGCAGCGCAGCCATCGGGTGGCCCGATTCCGGCATGCATTTGATCATGTCCACCAGCTTGTACTTCAGCCGGCGGTGCTCCTTCAGTTGCTGGTCGAACAGCGCCATTTCTTTCTGGGTGGGCAGCTCACCCTTCAGGAGCAGCCACGAGGTCTCCTCGAAGGTGCTTTCGCGGGCAAGGGTTTCCACGGCGATGCCGCGGTACTCCAACCGAGCGCGCTTGCCGTCAATGAAACTGATCGACGATTCGGCCACTGGCACATCCGCCAGGCCCGGACGGTACTCCGGCTCGCTCATCACCACCCCCAGCAAATTTCCGCAAGCCTATGCTCTGTATCAGGTTAAGCCATCCCAAGGACTGGGCGGCAAGCCTGCGCTTCGTGTTATCTGTGATTGTAGGAACCCCCGCCCGCGATGGCGTGGGGCCGCTCCCGTTTCCAGTCAAAGCCCGGTGTAAAAAAGGCCGGCAACCCCTTCCAGGCAATCGGAATCCCCGGGTTTTGCCGCCAGGATCGCCCTTTGGCCCAATTCCCTGGCCAAATCGATGGCACGGGCCAATTCCATGGGCCAAACCAGCACCATCGGTTCCACCCAACCCGATTCGGAATCCATTCCCGCCACGGCCAGGTTTTGGATTCCCAGCCCATCCAATTTCCTCCGCAACGCCTGGAACAGGTTGGCGTTGGCCAGGGAATCCAGTGGAGCGCTCCCGGGGTTGCACGCGGTCATGACAGCCCAGGGTGCGGCACCAACCAAAGCCACCATCCCTTCCGGGCAGGGCTGATCCACACGCAGGACAACAGGCTGGTTGCCCTCCACCAACCCTTCCACCACCCAATAGCTGGTTTTCCGGTAGGCGGCGTCCAACCAAGCGTCCGCGGTGTTCATGGCTTGCCTGGTGGCGCGAATTGTTTGTCGAGTTTCTGGAAGGTTTCCATGTCACGAACCGGGTCAAACCCCTCGTCGGCCTTGAAGCGGCCCCAGATGGCGGGGCGGGACATGGGAGGGATTTTCTCCATGGCGGCCGAGATCATTGCCGCCATGGCATCGACTGACTTTTTGGCCTCCTCGGATTGCCCCCCCTTGGCCTTGCGCTGCTGGCCTGCCACCTGGGCCAGGATGGTGGAGGCGTTGAGCAGGTTCATGGGCTTGTCTTTGGAAAGCAACTCGATCTGCTTTAGGTCGGAAAGTGCCCCCGGTATATCCCCCTTCTGGGCCAACAGATAGCCGCGCCCCAAATGCAGGTCGATCTTGTCATCCAAGGCAGGGGTGCTTTTCAGGCCTTCCTCGAAATCACTGAGAGCGGCTGCCCGCCATTGATTCATGAGGTTCCAGCCGCGCATCCGTCGGAGGGAGGGCGCCGCGGAGTCCAGCGTCAAAGCCATGGTCTGACTGGCCAACGCGGCAACATTATCCCCCTGCCGCGCCTGGATGGTCCCCAACCGCTCCCAGGCCAAAGCAAGTGTTGGTAAGTTTTCAGGTTTTCGTGAAGTCTCCAAATCCAGGTACCGGCGGTACGCCTCGGCCGCCTGGGCCATTGCCTTCGGCCCGTTAGGGTCGTTCCTAGGCGCCTTCATCCCTTGGACAAACAGCACATTGCCCTGGGCCAAATGGGCCCCCGGGTTTTCCTGGTCCAGGGTGGAGGCCCTTTGGACCAAGGCACTTCCTTCCTGCACCTGCCCCACTTGCAGCAGCAAGTTGCCAGCGTTCAACAGATACTCGGCCTGCTTCTTGTTGGATGGATCCCGGTCCGCAGCCTCCCGGAACGCTTGGGCAGCGGCAATGGCCAGATCCTTGGTCTGGCCGGCGTTTTTGGCCAAAAGCTTGGCCAAGGTGGCCCAGGTGCCCGCCGGGGCCTTGGGGTATTTCTCCACCGCCTGTTCCAGATTTTTTTGTGCTTCGGCAGTTTTTCCCAACAATAGCTGCACCGTACCGAGGTTTGCGAACCCTTCCACCGAGGGGGCCAGCTCCACCGCCTTTTTTAGGTCGGTTTCCGCCTGGGCCAGCAGTGCCTTGGCCTCAGCCTCCCGTTTGGCCGCCAACAATTTTTGGGCCTGCTCGGCCCTGACCGTGGCCCGGTTCACCAGAAAGACATTGGTCTGGCCCACCATGGGCTCGACCCGTTCAAAATGGCGGTACGCCTCGTCCATGTCCCCCAGCTTCGCCTCGCACACCGCCAGCATCACATCGCAGTAGGGGAAATCCGGCTGGATGGAGCGGGCGACCATAAACCCTGAATGCGCGGCCTCAATTTGTTCCCGGTTGAGCGCGGTCACCGCCAGAAAGTATTGCGACCAGAAATGGCGGGGATCCAGCACCAACGCCTCCTGAAAAGCATCGGCCGCCTTGGAAAAATCCTTGGCCTTGAAATACTCGTCGCCGATCAGGAACCATTCGATAGCCGTGGTGGCTTTCCCGTCCCTGGCCAAACCAGCCTCACGCCTGCTGGTGTCCGCGTCCGTCTTTTGCAGGTAATAAGCCAGCTTCTGGTGGTACAAACGATCGATGGGCAACAGGTTCCTGCCCTTTTCGAGATGTTTTTTTGCGGCCTGCAGATCCCCCTCGTCGAAATCCGCGTCCGCCAATATCACCATCAGCTCACCGCAACGGGCCCGGATGCGGTCCTGCTCCTCCTTGCGGAAATACTGGTCGAAAACCGGCTGCGGCTGTTCAGCGGTCTGGTCCAGCTTCACCAGGGTAAACGCCTTGCCCACATTGGCGCGAATATTCGCGCGCAGCGCCTTGGGCTCTGCCCCCACCTGGTTCACATGGGTGAACAGGGCGCTGTCGTGCGCGCTGGCGAAATCCGCCACCAATTGGTCGGTTGCCAGATGCTGCCTGGCCTCCACCAGCAGGGCGTCCAGGTCGCCTTTCAGGTCGCCCAAATCCCGGGCGGCTTCCTCGTTTCCGGAACTGGCGGCTGATATGGCGCCAAGGCCCGCCTCCAGCCGGTCGCGGGCATCGTCAAACTTGCGGTCGGCAATCGAGACGCGAGCCGCCTGAAGCGCATCCCGCCCCTGGTCGCGGGCACCGTCCACCTGCCTTTGCACCGCCAGCCGGTTTCGCTCGGCGGCTCCGTAAGCGGCATTCAGGGCGATGCTCCCCGACAGCAACACCAGCAGGAAGGCGGCGCCCAGCCCTGCCAGCGAAGCCAGCGCCTTGTTGCGACGCGCCCATTTCACGGTTTTCTGCCAGCGGGTGATGGGCCTGGCCTTGATAGGGTCTCCCCGGCCGAAAGCGGCCAGATCCTCCGCCATTTCCGTGGCAGTCTGGTAGCGTTTTTCGGGATCCTTCTCCAGCGCCTTCAGCGCGATGGTCTGCAGGTCGATCGGCGTGGTGGGGTTCAGGTCCACCGGGGCCACAGGATCCTTCTTGCGGACATGCTCCAGGGTTTCCAGCAGAGTGCGCCCCTTGAAGGGAGGCCGGCCTGTCAAGAACTCATAGAGGATGGCGCCCAGCGAATAGATATCAGCAACCGCCGTCAATTCCTTGGCCTTCCCCTCGGCCTGTTCGGGAGGCATGTAGCTGGGGGTGCCCATGATCGAGCCGGTGCGGGTATGGCCGTCCTCGGCATCCAGTTCCTTGGCCAGGCCGAAGTCGGTCACCTTGGGCAGATCGTCCCTGGTCAATAGCACGTTCGCCGGCTTCAGGTCGCGGTGGATGATCTTCAGCGAATGGGCGTGCGCCATGGCCCGGCAGACCTGCTCCATCACCTTGGCAGTGAACAGCGGGTCCTGGGGCTCGCCTTTCAGGCGGTTGTCCAGGGGCCCGCCCTCGACGAATTCCAGCGCCATGTAGGGAAGGCCGTTGAACTCCCCCACATCAAAGACGCCCACGATGTTCGGGTGCTGGGCCGTGGCGACGGAACGCGCCTCGAGCCGGAAGCGTTCCAATTCCGATTCGCTGGCCTGGCTGTTGAGCACCATCTTCAGGGCCACCATGCGGTTCAGCCCCAACTGACGCGCCCGGTAGACCACGCCCATACCGCCGCGCCCAAGTTCCCCGAGGATTTCATACCCGGGAACCTGGGGGAGTTTCCCCTTGGCCGAGTTGGGCGAGGTGGGGACAGTGGCGGCCACACCCCCTTTCAGCCCCACCTGGGTCGCCGAATACTGGCTTTTCCCGGGCACCGTCTTGCCACCCACAGAGGGTGAGGCGGTTTTCATCACCTGGCTTTGCCCTGGCGCGACCGTAGCGCCCGAATCGTCGGTACTTTCCGGGGCCATCGTGGCACCGGAATCATCTACCCCGGGAGGAGCCATCGTGGCGCCAGAGTCATCCACCCCGGGAGGAGCCATCGTCGCGCTGGAATCATCCACCCCGGGTGGCGCCATGGTGGCGCCAGAGTCATCCACGCCCCCGGGTGGCATTGTGGCGCCGGAATCTTCCACCACACCGGATGCCACCGTCGCACCCGCATTCCATTCGGGGCGGGCCTTACCCCCTTGGGGTTGATCCACCAGCGTAGCGCCATCATCGGGCCTGCCGGGACGGTCCGTGGGTCCGGGCCCGGGGGCAAGGGTTTCATCCGAGTGGTCATGCAGGGTGGACTTGGCGGAGGGGGCGATTGGCCCGTCGGGCGCCAGCGTGGCATCGGAGGCATCCTGTAGACCTCCGGCGGGCGGCAAGGAATCGGGTGCCAGCGTGGCATCCGATTGGGGTTCCACAGGTTGGCGGGGATTGTTGCGATCTGTCATGGCGACATCCTGAAGCCGGCCCATGAAGGGACGGCTGGCGCGATGAACCGGGCAAAAATTCACTTTACCGGCTTTTTTCCAAACCGGTCAAAAGGCAAGTAACCCGTTGGCTACGGGCATCAACGCATCCGGGTGCCCGGGTGGGCATGCAACTGGTGCGCTTCCACCTGGTCGGGGGTCAGGTGCCAGCCGCAATCGTCACAGGTGAGGGTTTTCTCGTAGCACCCCGGGCAAAGCAGCGGGCCGCCCAGAAAGAACTGGTCCAGACGCTGCTGGTCTTCGGGCGACAGGTGCGACGGATCGGCCGGCAGGGAGGTCATTTCCTTGCACGAGGAACACCGGGCATGGCGGGCCTGGTTCAGCACCGGGGCAAAATGGTCATGGAAACCCCGGGAAACCACCCCCTTGCCCAGACACAGCGGGCAAGACATCCCCAACTGCGCGGCGATGGCCTTGCGGATGAAGTCGCTCTTGTTGGGCAGCTTGTCCAACAAATCCGCCAGTTCCTTTTCCACCTTGAAAGCCACGATCGCGGTTTTCGGGGCCTTGGGTCCGGTCATGGAAAATCACCTCGTTGTCCGGGATCACTGCCCCGATCGGCGGTTACAAACAAGAATGCCCTGTCCGGATCCGGAAGGCACCCTGTTTCACCTTTTGTTAAAATACCCGATATCGGATTGCCCGTCTATTCATTACTTCACCTCCGGAAACCGGAATGGCCGCCGCCCGAGGCTTGCGTAACCCAGGAATCCCGGACCTTTTCCGGGTAGGCCCACTTTTGGCCCTGGCCTTTTTTTTGGCCAACCCGGCCCGCCTGCTGGCGCTGGATGCAGACCGGCACGGGGAGGCGCCCAGCTTGGTGATGGCCACACCCTTCGCGCTGCTGCTGCTCGGGATTGGCCTTTTCCCGATCCTGGCGACCCGCTGGTGGCACCACGACCTCAACAAGGCCCTTTTCGCGCTGGTGCTTTCGGTTCCGGTCATCCTGTCCGCCCCGTGGGGAGGCACCCTGCACGCACTGCTGGAATACCTGGCCTTCATGGCGCTGGTCGGGTCACTTTTCGTGGTGTCGGGGAACATTCACCTCGAGGGCACCTGGCCGGGGACGCCGCTGGCCAACACCGCGTTGCTCGGAATCGGCGCCGTGCTGGCCAACCTGCTGGGCACCACGGGGGCCAGCATGCTGCTGGTGCGTGTGTTGCTGGGAACCAACCGCGCCCGCAGGCACCGGGTCCACCTGGTGGTCTTTTTCATCTTCATCGTCAGCAACACCGCCGGGTTGCTGACACCGCTTGGCGACCCGCCCCTGTTTCTGGGTTTCCTCCATGGCGTCCCCTTCCAATGGACCCTGGGCCTGGCCCCGCAGTGGCTCCTTGTCAACGGGTTGCTCCTCGCCACCTTCTGGGTCCTTGACAGCAGGGTATTCAGGGAGGTCCCCGAACCGGCTAGTGCCCAAAACGGGCCAACACCGTCCCTCTCACCCACCCTGTTTGTCCAGGGCAGCCACAACATCCTGTTCATCCTGGGAATCATCGGGGCGGTGCTGCTGAAGGGATGGATGGGGGAATCCGTAGGCGCCTTGCTGGCGACATCCGGCCTTATGGCCTCCATGGCGTGGCTGGCGCTCGCCACCACCCCGCGGGCTTTGCGCGCGCTCAACGGCTTTTCCTGGGCTCCGGTGGCCGAGGTGGGGATCCTGTTCGCGGGCCTTTTCGTCACCATGGGGCCTGCCATCGCCCTGCTTGAGCACAATAGCCAAAGGCTGGGTGTGAACGAACCGTGGCAGTTCTATTGGTACACAGGCCTGCTCTCCAGCTTTCTGGATAACGCGCCTACTTATGTGGCTTTTGGCAGCCTGGCGCTGGGCGGGGCCAACCTTGGGCCCGGGGCGGATATAGGCGACCTCGCCGGTTTCCAGGGAGGCGCTTTCCTGGCGGCCATCAGTTGCGGCGCTGTCTTCATGGGGGCCATGACTTACATCGGCAACGGCCCCAATTTCATGGTCAAAAGCATCGCCGAGGCCTACGGCATCCGAATGCCGGGGTTTTTCGGCTACATGGCCTGGTCCGGCTGCCTGTTATTGCCGATTTTGGGAATCTGCTGCTGGGTGTTTTTCACCTGATTGCCCCCCTTGTCCCCAGCCCTGGCGGGCTCGTTTTCCCTTGCCCGTAGGCCAACTTGGGGTAAGATTCTGGTGTCCTGTCATGGACGGTGGGTGTAGCTCAGTTGGTAGAGCACCGGATTGTGGTTCCGGCTGTCGCGGGTTCGAATCCCGTCATCCACCCTTAAATCCTTTATTAGCAACAATTTAAACCACTTCCCTTCTTTTCGCGCCAAGATTGCTTTTCATTCCCGCCTCACGCCTTTTCGCCTTATAATTCGCATCAGTCACTTCCCAGACCACCGCCTTGGAACTTTCCGATGGCCACTTTTGTCCGCCCGTTTCGGGCTCTAGGCACTCTGCTCCTTTGCTGGGCCGTGTACCACCCCATGGCTGCCATGGCGCAACCGGCCAAATCCCCCCTGAGCCCTGAACTGGAGAAGCGGGTCGACGCGATGGCCGTGAAGGCCACCGCCTGGCTGCTGAAAAACCAGGAGGCCAACGGCGGCTGGTCCACGGCCCGAAGCCCGGGAATCACCGGGGTGATCACCACCGGGCTGATCCAGGGAGCCAGACTCAGCCCGGCTGACCCGATGGTCGCCAAGTCCCTTTCCTATATCGAGGGACTGATCAGCCCCAAGGAAGGCCATATCGCCGGGAAGGACGCCCGGGCCGGGCTTCTGAACTATGTCACCAGTGTGAATGTGATGGCCCTGACCGCCAGCGGGCGGGAAAGCCACAAGCGGGTGGTCGCCGATGCCGCAGCCTTCCTGCGCAACCTGCAGTGGGATGAGGGGGAAGGCAAAAACAGGTCGGACGATTTCTTCGGTGGCGCCGGATACGATTCCAAATCCCGGCCCGACCTGTCCAACACCCAATTCTTCCTGGACGCCCTGCGCGAGGCCGGCATCCCGCCAACCGACCCCGCCTACCAGCGGGCCTTGGTCTTTGTCAGCCGCTGCCAGAACCTGAAGGGCGAGCAGAACGACCAACCCTGGGCCGACAAGGTCAATGACGGCAGCTTCATCTACTCCGCCGCCGCCGGCGGTTCCACCAAGAGTTTCGACCAGCCGCTGCAAAACGGCGCTCTTCCCGGCTACGGCAGCATGACCTACGCCGGAATCAAGAGCATGATCTACTGCGGTGTGAAAAAGGAGGATCCGAGGATCCAGGGCGCGCTGAAATGGCTCCGCGACCATTACACCCTCGACACCAATCCCGGCATGCCTCCCGGTCGCGAGGAATGGGGGTATTTCTACTACCTGCATACCGCCAGCAAGGCGCTTCAACTCCTGGGGGAAGACCCCTTCGCAGACGGCAAGGGAACCCGCCACGACTGGCGGCGGGAAATCATCGAGCGTCTGGAAAAGAGGCAATCGGCCGACGGTTCGTGGACCAATCCGAAGGACCGCTGGATGGAAGGTGACCCGGCCCTGGTCACCGGATACGCCCTGATGACGCTGGCCAACTTGCGGACAAAATAAAACCCGGGCTTTTCCGCCCGGGTGGTTTCATTCGGTCACCGGCCGGGCCCTCGCCCACCGGGCGGCCTACCGCCGCCAAAACCTCCCGGTCCCCTCGGGCCGAATCTTGGCCCTCCTGGGCCGCGGGGGGGAAATCCGCCGCGTGGCCCGCCGGGAAAATTCCCCGGCCGGCCGGGTGGACCCATCGGTCTGGGTCTGCCCCAAGGGGATGGCGGCCGCCCCGGGTCGGTCAGCAACTCCACATGCAGGATTTGGCCCATCAGGGGCTTTCGGTCCAGGGCGGCAATCACGGCTCGGGCGTCTTCTTCCGTGGCCATGTCCACAAAGCCGAAACGCCGGGACTCCCGGGTTTCGCGGTCCAGCACCACCCAGGCGTTCCCAACCGCCCCGTGGGCGCTGAACAATTCGATCAACTCGGCGTCGCCCACCTGCGGGTGCAGGTTGCCAACGCGCAGGCGTTTGGACATCGTTACCACCAAAAAAGGCCGTCAGGCGCGGAAATCAGCCTTCCTGCCCCTGCCCCTCTTCCTCTGCCTTGCGCAGCGGACCGCGGTAGGTGATGCGCCCCTTGCTCAGGTCATAGGGGGAGATGGCGACTGTCACGACATCGCCGGGAAGGATCTTGATGAAATTCTTGCGGATTTTTCCCGCGATGTGGGCCAGAAGCTCGTGGCCATTGTCGAGCTTCACGCGGAACTGGGTGTTCGGCAAAGCCGAGGTCACCTTGCCCTGCATCAGAATCGCTTCTTCCTTCGCCATGCACCAACTCTCCACACCCACGGGGACTAATCACGGCAACCAATCAAATAACTGCCGGAATGGAAAGATATCATCATACCACCAAAATGCCGGATTTGGCCACCCTGATCCTAAAGGCTGGGCTTTTTCCCGATGGGTCACCGCTTCTAGCGGGCCCGCTGGCGGTGAAAATTCGCCAGATTCTCATCCCCCAACGCCAGGTAGAAGTCCGCCAGGGCGGCATGCGTGGCGGCATCGTTGGGGGCGATTTCCAGCGCGCCTTGCAGCCAGCGGATCCCCTCATCGGGTTGGCCGTTGCGCAGGCAGATTTTGCCGGCTTCCAGCCTGGGCCTGGGATCCCGGGGTGTGTTGACCACTTCCTTCAGGAGCGTGTCGAGTCGCACCATGTCCGCTTCAATCTTCCTGAAAAGCTCCAAGTGGCGTCTGGCTTCCTCTTTCCGCCCAAGCCTCTCGAGACAGAGACTGAGTTGGTAGTGAATCTCATGGTCGTTGGGGGATAATTGAACCGCTTTTTCGAGCATTTCAGCGGCCTTTTCCATTTTGCCGCTCCCCTGGACCAGGCGTGACGCCTCCAGCAAGGCGTCCGCGCTTTCGGGATGGTCACGGACCATTTCCATCGCCAGGGCTTCCGCCCGCTCATTCTCACCCATCAAGGTCAGGCATTTGACCCAGCCCAACTGGCCCTTCAGGTCACCGGGGTTGTCCACAAGCAACTTCTCATACAGGCTGGATGCCTCCCCGTACTTCTGTGCCCGCACCGTCAAGCCGGCAAGCAGCAGCCTCGCGCCGTAATTTTCCGGAAAATCCTCCACCAGGGCTTTGCAGGTTTCCAGCGCCCGTTCCTTCTTGTTCATCACATCATCCATCCGCGCCCTGGTGAGGCGCCCCACGGGATTGCGGGGAAACTTTTCAAGAAGGTGATGGATCCAAAAACCGGCTTGATCAAAACGGTAGACCTCAACGGCGCCCACCGTGAAAGCCTCGAGAATCTGTTCCGCCGCCGGATGCCCCGCGTCCACCTTGGGAAGCAACTCGTCGACATGGCTTTCAATATCGCCCCTTTGGGCTTCCAACAGCGCGCCCTCAAGCCGCCCTTCCGGTGTCGATCCGGCCAACCGCCGGTATTGCTTCAGGAATCGCGCGGCCTCATCCAGACTCCCGTCACGCCGCGCGGCCTGAGAGGCCAAAAGCCACAGCCCGGCCTCGCCAGGTCGCCAGTCAATTGCCGCCTCAATATCCGCAAGGGCTCCCTTGAAATCAAAGGCGGCCATGACGGATTCGGCGCGAGCCCGGAGACGGTACACCTGGACCCGCTCCAGGACCATCCAACCCAACCAGGCGGACGATAAAAGGAGCAGCGTCGCCACCAGCAAACGCAATCTGGATCGCAGTAGCCACCCCACGCCGGCAGTCATACGGTCTTTTGCCCACATGGTCAGGGTTTATCCGCCAAGCCTTGCTGAACATTGGCCAAATCCAGCCGTCCGATTCCTCGATAATACTTGGCCAACAGGGCATGCACCGGACGGTGGTCTCCATTCCTGCGCAAGGCGTCTTCCAGAAGGTTCAACCCCTGTTCGGTCCTGCCCACCCGCAGGGCGATCTCCGCGGCCTCCAGACACGGCCCCAGGTCGGGCGTTTGCGGCCCAATCAGGCGCATCAATTCATTCAGTCGCTTCAGATCCCGTTGCAGGGTTTCCAGCTTTTTCTCCAGTTCGGCCGCCTCCGCGCCTTTACCCTGGATGCGCAGCGCGCGCACCAGTCCATGCAGCGCCTCGACATCGGCCGATTCCGCCAACCACGCCTTCCTCAGGTACGGCTCGGCCGCGGCACCATCCCCCCCTTCCAACAGGATTTTCCCCTTCAGGCCCATGGCCAGATTGGACTGAGGATTCAGGGCAAGAACCTTGTCCACCAATTCTCCGGCCTGCGGACCATTGGCCTCGGCCGCCAGGCATTCAGCCAGGCCCAACAAGGCTTCCTCATCATCCGGAAAACGCTCCAGAACCCACTGCAAATGCGGCTTGGCGTTCACCGGGTTCTTTTGTCTCAACTGCAGCCGGGCAAAGGCCACCCGTGCGTCACGGTCATCCGGGGCCAGTTCCAGCGCCTTGGTGTAAAATTCCAGGGCCTGATCCATCTGCACCATGCGCTCACAAACCCGCCCGCCCAAAAGCCAGGCCCAGGGGGCCCCGCCGTCCACCGCGCGCCACAGGGCGCAAGCCTGCCGGGCATCCGCCCAGCGTTCCGCCTGCATATACCCCCGGGCCAGCGCCTCCAACACCAGGGTGACTTCCGGGTGATCGGGGCCAACGGTTGCACGCAGTCGCTTGTCGGTGTCGCCGATCAGGCCCTGCTGCACCAGCATCAGGTCCCGCTCCAGGCGAACCTTGTCTTTGCTTCCCCCCCGATCCTCATAGGCTGCCAGATACCGTTTTGCCTCGGGGAATTTACCCAAACGCCGAGCCGTTCTGGCGGCCAGGAACAATCCGTCCAGATCCCCTGGCTTCCGCGCGGTGAATTGGTCCAGCGATGCCATCGCGCCGCGGGGATCATGATTGCGGATCGACTCCTGGGCCTCCTGCCAAAGGTGGTGCACCCGGTAACGGTCATACCCGAGCCAAGCCAGCACGCAGGCCGCCACCAACGCGACACCCGCAAGAAAAAACGACGACAGGCGCCTGGTGCTCCAGGGCCTGCCGCCGTTTAAAACATCCGTATTCAACCCGTCAGCCATAAGCATGACCAACCCGGTTTGCCCCGATGCGACCGGGGCGACATGACTCACACCAACAAAAGCATCATTTCAGATCGATGTTGAAGGTGTGGGTGCCGTTCTTGACCACGGTGAACGTCAGCCCGGATGTCTCAACCTTGGCATATTTGTCATCGATCTGCACGACCGTTTTCGGAATCACCGCGCCGCTGACGGAGACCATCTCCGGCGCGGAGGGATCACCGTCTTTACCATCCTTGGCATCTGCTTTGGGCTCTTCCTTGGGGGCCTTGTTGGGATCCCTTAAAGGGGGAGGCATCTTGGGCCCGCTGCCCTTGCCGGTCAAGCGACCTTTCACATTCGGGTCCATCGGCAGCTTGGGAACCGACACGGTGATCTGGCATTCGCCGACCGGCGCGTCAGGCATGTTGTAGTTGCCGTTGGGATCGATACTGGCGGAACCGGTGACCCCTTCCTTGTTGATGAACATCACCGAACCCACGGTGAGGTTCTTCCCTTTGACGGACACCTTGCCGGTTACGGTGCCGCGGGATTTGTAATCAGCGCCGCCACAGCCGGCCAACGCCACAGCCAAGCCAGCCATCAGGCAACCAATCAAATACTTGTTCCGCCAAACCAAAGCAATCATGGTGTCTCTCCTAGGCGAACTTTTGGATCATCAGCAATGTTAACCAAAAAAAACAGAGGGGTGATCCACCGACCACCCCTCTGCAAAAAATCCGGTTGGTTCGATCAATCGATATTAAGCGTTTCCCCACCGTTGGGGGTGAGGGCTGCCGCCCAGTTGGCCGGTGCAACCGAATTGCTGATGAAACGCACGCTGCCGTCCATCATCAATCCGTTGATGCCGCCACTGTGGATGGATTGCGGGAGGTGGGGGTTGCAGGCCGAGTTCTTGGGCATCACCTGGAACTTGGAGTTCACACCGCGCTGGTTCCAGTCGTTGAACATGGCATGCCAGTCAGGGGTGACGGTCTCGTGGGCCCACAGGGTGCCGGTGTCCTTGCAACGGGCGTAGGCCTCGGTCACACCCAAAGTGTTGGAGGATCCGTCCGGGTAGGTCACGCGGGCCTGATAGGAGCCTTGTCCAGAATCCCAGGCAGACATCCAGCCGCCATCGTTGGGGTTGTGGAAGGCGTCGTGGTTGGCCACATAATTTGAAATCACCCAGCCGTTGCCCCAAGTTTCGGCAGGCGAGTTCGAGCCGTCCGAGGGGCACAGGTAGGTCTTGATGACCTTGGCCCCGATGGCGTTCGCGGCGGTGGCACCATTATCAATCGATGGGTTGCGCGGACTGGGGAAAGGCGAAAGCTTGAAGACGTTGTCCTGCTCGATGTACGGCAGGATGTAGATCCATAAGTTGCCCTTTTCCGCCTGCTCGCCGGATGTAGTGGTTCCCGGTCGTGGCTGGTAGCGGCTCATCGGGGGAAACTTGTTGAAGGTGGAGTGATAGTTGTGCAGAGCGATGCCGATCTGCTTGATGTTGTTGGAGCAGGTCATGCGGTTGGCCGCCTCGCGCACCTTCTGCACGGCGGGAACCAGCAAACCCACCAGCACGGCAATGATGGCAATCACCACCAGCAACTCGATGAGCGTGAAGCCCAAAACGCGGATGCGTTTTTTCAGATAGACCATGGAACACCTCGCAGGGAAGAGGATGAAGGTATCGACTGCGTAAGTGTCTTTACGAGGAATCCCCCATAATTACACAACCTGCTTTTATGCCGGTTTTGAAGGTAGGTCAATCACTAAATCTCCAATTATTTCGCATTTGGTTAAAAAAGATCCTGATTTAGGATCCTGGCCTGCGATTTCCCGCAGGGCCTCCAGTGGCCTCCAGGGCTTCCCGGGCACCCGGGCAGGCCGGGTCCAGCCTCAGGGCAAGTTGGAGCCAACGGCTTCCCTCCTCCCTTTCCCCGTGCTTGAGAAACAGTTTTCCTCCCTCGCAACGCAGGGTCGCTTCATCCGGCTTTTTCAACAGTTCCGCGCGTATTACCGCCAGTCGGGCCATATCCACATCGATTTCCTTCACCCGAGCCTCGATCGGCGCAGCCTCCTTCACTTTTCCCTGGCCCTGCAAGCACCGGGCCAGAGCGTATTGAACCCTCCGGTCCCAGGGCTTCATTTCTGCCGCACGACGCAAATACCCCTCCGCCTCAGCTGGTCGCCCCTCGTCCACCGCCAATTCACCGCGCTCCCAAAGGGTTTCGCCGTGATCGGGAAATTCCGCCAGCAAACCGTCCAGCAGCGGAATGGCTTTGGCCCTGTCCCCCAACCTCCTGTAACAACGGGCCAGCCCCAAACGGATCGGGGGAAGGCCTGGTTTATGTTCCGCAAGCCATTGGAATTGGGCCAGGGCCTCCTTGGGGGTGCCCACCACCAAAAGCGCCTCCGCCAGTTTGAAACGGGCCCGGTCGCTCTCCGGATGCGCCTCCACCGCCCGCCGGTAATCCTCCGCGGCATCGGCAAAGCTCATGTAGCGCTCCCAGACAAAACCCCGCCCCAGCAGAGCGTGCAGATCATCCGGCCGCTGTTCCAGATAACGGGTGAAACCCTCCATGGCCGGCCCCAACTGGTAGGTGTCCAGGTCCCTCTGAACCAGCACTTCCAGGATGTTGAGGGCCAATTCGTCCCGTTGTTTCGAGCGCTCCCTCAATGCCGGAATTGGCTCATCATTGCCCCGCGCCACCTCCAGCAGGGCCGCCTCAACCGTCACCCCCTCGTCTTCCCCGAGTTTTTCCCGGCAAATCTGCAGGTGTTCAGCAGCTTGGCGATAGGATCTGGCCTGGCGGGCCGCGCGCACCTCGAGCAACCGGGCCCGGATATCCCCCGGTCGTTCCTGCAGGTATTTTTCCAGCATCACGCTGGCTTTGGAGTATTCCCGCTGGTCCAGAAGTGCCCTTCCCTCGGCAAGGAGGGCTGCATCGCGCCGATAATCCACCACCCAATAAACGCCTGCCCCCCCGGCGATCACCAGGAGCAGAAAGCCCAGTCCCCATGTCCAACCAAACCGGAACAATACCCAGCCCTCGTTCACCTACGGTTTCGCGTCTTTTTCAGTTTTTGTTACCGGAACTCCTTGCCGGATCTGGTGGTAGCGGTCCGCCGCTAGGTTTTCGACCCGTTGGGTCACGCCATCTGGCCAAACCACCGTGACCACCCCGCCCTGGTCCTCACCCAGCCCGAATTGCACCCGGCGGTCGCTGGAGGAAGCATAGGATCCACCACCTTTGGCAAAGCGGGTTTGTTTTTGACCGTCTTTTTCCCAAACAACCCGGGCCCCTGCCACACAGGCATTGCCTTTTCCCACCAGGCTCACACCCAACCAGTGGCTACCTTTCCCGCCGATGCCTCGGAGCACAGCCGCCGGCTCATTCAGATGGTTCATCACCAGGTCCACCCGGCCATCGTTGTCCAGGTCTCCCAACGCCACTCCGCGCCCCAAATGTGGCGATGAGCCGTAGACTCCCAGTCTCTGATTGGCCTCCTGGAAACGCTGACCCTTTTGGTTCAGCAACAGCACCGCGCTCTGCAGGCGCCGGGCACTTTTCCCTGTCGGGTATCGAATGGCATGGCCATTGGAGATGAAAAGGTCTTCCCAGCCGTCCAGGTCCGCGTCCAGGAATCCGGTGCCCCAGCCGACATGTTTTTGCCCGATGGCGGCGATGCCCGCGGCAGTGGAAAAAGGTGAGAAGGTCAGGCGGCCTGGCACCGAGTCGTTGCGGTACAGCATCGGCAACTCGTTCTCGTAATTGGTGACCCAGAGGGCTACCTTGCCGGTGCGCTGGGGATCACCGGCGTCCACACCCATGCTGCCGTTGGCGTTCCCCCGGTCATCCCGTGCGGCCCCCGCCACAAGGCCCTGTTCCACCAGCCGAATTTGCCCCGGTTTGGACTCGTTCAGGTAGAGAAAATTGTCCACCGTGTCGTTGGCCACATACAGGTCCGGCCTGGAGTCGCCGTTCACATCCACGACCACCACACCTAGCCCCTTGCTGCTGGCCGTTCCACCCTCACGCAGGCCACAGGATTTGCTGACATCGTCAAAACCACCCCGGGTGTTGTTGCGGAATACCCGGTGCGGCAGGCCGTCAAAGTTTTTCGGGGGGCAGACATCCCTGGTTTTGGTGTCGTAATAGCAGATGGGATCCTTGCGCCACGACCAGTCCACATACTGGCAGATGTAAAGGTCCGGGTAACCGTCACCATCCAGATCGCCGAAAGCCGCGCTCGTGGGCCAGTCAAACCCTTGGTCCAGTCCGGCCCGGGCCGTCACATCCTCAAACCGCCTTCCCATTTCCGGGTTGGCCGGATTGGCCGGCACATTGCGCAGCAAGGCCACGGCGTTCCAACCTGTCACCAAAAGGTCGGTCCAACCATCCCGGTCGTAGTCCCCCGCGGCGACACCGTGGGAGTAAAACCACTGCTTTTTGCCTGCCAGTGAATCCAAACCTGCCTGGTTGGTCACATTGTCAAACCGCAAGTTTCGCAGGTTGCGAAAGAGGCCGCAGGGGAGCCCCTGAATGGTTTTCAGGTCCTTACCCACGAAGGTGCCGCCACCGGTCAGAAACACATCCAGCAAGCCGTCGTTGTCGAAATCCAAAAGGGCCACCCCACCGCCCAGTGATTCCAAAATGGAATGGTGGTTTCCGACCGCTTCCCCGTTCTGGTAGGTGAATGCGATCCCGGAGCTGGCCGTCACATCCTCGAACAGGTCGGTTCCGGACTCGCTGGTAAACTCCTGAAATTGGGCAACGGACTTGGCACCAGATTGAGCGGTGCCCTTGGCCGGTTGAGGTGCGGCCCCGGAACAACCTGTCAAAGCCCCCCCCGCCAGGGCCAACCAAATCCAAACCGGCAAACCGATTCGCATGGTTCCACCCTAATCAGGCCGGGTTCCACCGGTCGCGCCCAATCGTTGCGCCGATTCCACCCATTGCCTGGCCCAATCCGGCCTGCCCAACTGGGCGCAGATTTCCGACATTTCCAGCCTGGGCTTGGGATCGAGCGGATTTGCGTCCACCTGGCTGTTCAGCTCGGTCAACCGTTTGAGCCGGCCCTCCAGGACAATCGAATCCGCGCGCACCCTGGCCGCGCGTTCGCGCAACCCGGCCCGCTCCAGCGCCAGGGCCAGAATATGACGAGGCTCCAGCGACTGGGGCTCCAGGCGCGCGGCTTTTTCCAAGGGATCCACCGCCTCCGACACTTTTCCCAGACGCATGGCCATCTCGCCCACCCATCGGGGCAGCCGCGGGTTTTCCGGATCCTGCGAGGCAAGGGACCGCAATTCCTGATACGCGCCTTCCTTGTCGGTTTCGCCGTCCGCCTTCAGTTCCCGCAGCCAGGCCAAAAGGCCTTTCTCGTGGGGGGTGAGCTTGGGGAATTCGGCCAACCTTTTGGCGAGCCCCTCGGCCTGTTCCAAACGCCCTTCCGCCAGCTCCAGCTCCAACAACTGACGAACCACATCCCGGGCCTGCCGCGTGGGCAATTCCCGTTCGGCCGCCAACTCCAGTTTTTCTCGACCGAGGGCCCGTTCACCCAGTTGCAGATGAATACTGCCCAGCAGATGCAGGGCCCTGCCATCCCTCGCATCCAATTCGGCCGCTTTTTCCGCTGGCTCCAACGCCCGAACCAGGGCGCCCAGGTCATACCAGGCCGCGGCCATCCCAAGCAGGGCCCGCTTGTTGTCTGGATCCTTTTTCAGCGCGAATTGGAATCGTTCGCCGGCGGGCGAAGCCTGACCGGAGAGAAGCAGCGCTTCCCCCACCAAACAGGCCACCCGCCCATCGGATTCCGCGGCGGGAATGCCATCGATGAAGGCCAGTGCCTGGCGCAAATCCCCGCGTTTTAGCGCGGATTCGGCCCTGAGCAGTAGCGCTTCGTTCTTCTGGCCCCTGTTTTCCAGGGCCAAGGCTACCTCGGATACATCGCCACCCTGGGCGAGGATTTGCGCCCCGGCTGCCTGAAGTTTTGCGATTGGCTCAGGAACCAGGAAGTACCACCCGGCTACCCCGGCCACGATGGCCACCCCCGCCAAAAAGGCAAGCCGCGCGCCACGGCCCGCTGGGCGGTCCGGGGGATCGGTTGTGCCTGTGGGTGGGGCGGGGGTGCCGTTCATGGGGCATTACTTGCCCTTGGGTTCCGCCCCTTCGGGGGCTTTGCCGTTGGCATTCGTATCCTTATCGCCACCTTTTCCTTTCCCTTTGCCCCCGCCAAATCCCTTGCCGGCACTGTCCTTATCCTTGGTGATCACCATGGCTTTTTTGGGTTCGGGATTCTTGAACTCGTTCACACCCTTGACCACGATGTCGAACCGGTCCATCCCGGGTTTCACAACCATTTCCAGCCCGGACTTGAACGGGTCTTCCAAAAGCGGCGGCAGGACATTGGCAGGCGGGATATTGCCGGTTCCCGAAGCCTTGGCTTCCTCGAATTCCTTGCTGCCCGGTCGCAGGGACTGGGCTGACCGGCCCCCCTCGTACTTGCTCACCCCAACGCCGTAGGTGTTGGGGAAAAGCATCACCGTCCCCAAACCACCCCCCACGCTTTGGCTCATCTCGGCGTTCTTGTTGTCCTTGGACAGGAAAGTCACCTGGATCTCCTCCATGGCTTCACCTTTTTCGGTGACCACGCGGAAATCCACCTTCACCTTGGCGGGTTCGCTGGAACAACCTGCCAGGACCAAACCGATCAGGCCCAGAGAACTGGCCAAACCTGCCAGTGACAAGGATTTGCGGTTCATGGGAATGAATGCCTCCAGATTTCCCCAAGGTATGGCCCAGCGGCCCGGAACAACCCCATCACGATACCATGGCCTTAAGCTTGAATATTGGATCACGGCCTTGCCCAGCCCGGCCGCCCTGGAGGCGATTCCCCATGGCAAACACCCCGCAACAGTCCAACCCCATGCCACCCGCCGCGGAAGGCCCCCTGACCCGGGCCATCCCGGCCCGCCGAAGGCCTTGGGTCGCATTGGCCGCAATCGGGGTCATTGGGTTCATGGCGTGGTGGTCAGGCGGCATGATCCTGAACATGTGGCGACTGGAAAAAGCCAGAAGCCTGCTGGCGGAAAACCAGCCGGAACAGGCCTGGAGCTACCTGGCACCGCTCAATCCATCCCGAACCGGTTCCGGCGAGGTGGCCTTCCTGGGCGCGCAGTCGGCCCGAAGGCTGAAACAGATCACCATGGCCAAAGCTTGCCTTGAAAACGCTGCCAAAAACGGCTGGCCCGCCGAGGCCATCTCACTTGAGGGGGCCCTGTTGGACCTCCAGTCGGGCAACCCGGGCAACGGGATGGAAAAGCTGATCGACAGCCTCCAGGGCGAATATCCCGAGAGGCCCCGGGTGCTGGAGGCCCTGGTTCCAGCCTTGTTTCGCCAATTTGACCTCGACCGCGCCCAATATTGCGCCACCCTCTGGACCGAATTGGAGCCAACCAATCCCCGGGCGTGGGTGTGGCTCGGTCGGGTGGAGGAAAAGCTGTTGAACCGGCCACCCGCCGAGGCGGCTTTCCAAAAGGCTCTCGAGGTCGCCCCGGAGGATACTGAGGCCCTCGCCTGGATGGCCCGCCAGCTCCAGCGTCGCCGGCAACCAGCTGAGGCGATGGCCCTTTTGGACCGTCTGAAAAAGCTCGATCCCACCCGGGAAGACATTTCCCTGATCGAGGGAAAATGCCTGCAAGACTTGGGCAGGGAGGACGAGGCGCGGGCCAGGCTACGGGAGTCGGTCAAACGGAATCCAATGGCCGGGGACGCTTGGCTGGAGCTGGGGCGACTGGACCTGAACACCAACCACCCCGAGCTGGCCGAGGCATCCTTTGCGCAGGCTTTGAGGCTGAATCCTGCCGATCGGGAAGCCCTTTTTTCCATGGCCCAGGCTCTGGAAAGGCAAGGCAAGAAAACCGATGCGGAAAAGATCCGCACCCGCCAAATGCAAGTGGAAAAAGACCTGAAGTCAACCCGGGATGCCGCCCAGAAAATCCGCGAAAATCCCAAGGATCCAGCTCCCAGGGTGGAGATCGCCGGCTTGATGTTGCAGAACGGTCTCATCCAAGAAGGAGGCCGATGGCTTCAAAGCGCCCTGGACATCGATCCCAACCACCAGGGCGCCCGGAATCTGATGAACCAATTCAGCCTGAAGTGATGCTGGTGATGGCCTAATGCCAGATCACCTAACTATTTTACGATGTAATACACCCATCCATTTTCAAATATTTTTCAAGAAATCCCCATTCAAACTGTTAGCGCTTGCTTTTCGGATACCCCGTGACGAAAACAATATCTGGTGGGAATTCCATTCCAAAGGGTCGCTGAATCCGGGAATGTTTGGGCCACTTCGCCGGTGGCCTCACCTCTCGAATTCAGATCCTCTGCAAGCGGTTTTCGCCGTTATTTTTTGTACTTCCTTCACGCAGGAGGCTATTTCATGCAACGCAACCTCTCCGGTTGGGTTGGTATGGCCCGGAGAATTCGGGCATTCACACTGATAGGACTTACGCAGTTGGCCCGAATTGGCTTTGCCTATTCCATTCAATCTGACTATCTTTGGCAGCTGTGAACAAGCCAAGAGTCACCGCTGAAGACTTCATCCACTTTCTGGTCGCCACGCCGGT
>Ga0315905_10000278_pt1 | contig 55754 bp, 57 predicted proteins | sample LakEriMetagenome_5_FD_203522 | JGI IMG/M metagenome (GOLD analysis project Ga0315905, IMG submission 203522) | Freshwater fungal communities from buoy surface, Lake Erie, Ohio, United States - Buoy 4 MA121 | ecosystem: Environmental > Aquatic > Freshwater > Lake | place: USA: Lake Erie, Ohio...
TTAACTGATGTTTTTTGCGCCAATGGGTGGGAGATAAACCATGATGTTGGCGAAACTGTCGGGAGAAATGACAAGTATTTTGATAACCTAATTTAGCAGCAATTTCTTCAATTGTCTGATGGGTATTTTTTAATAAAGCTAGGGCTGCTACCATTCGTCGTTTGACTATCCAAGCATTTATTGGTTTTCCCGTTTGTTTAGCAACTTGATGAGTTAGATATGCAGAAGAATAGCCCACAGCTTCCGCAACATCAGAGGAAGTAATTCCTTCTTGATAATTAGCTTCAATATAATCAAAAACATTTTTCAAATTGGGAATAATAGGAAAAATTGACTGAGAATTTACTGATTTAGTCAATAATTCTGCTGGCGCTAATTGATGGGAATTTGTAGTATACCAATATCTAAAAAGAGCTTGTTTTTGTAATCTAATAGCAATAGCCCGCAATAACTCATTTGTGGTTACAGGTTTAGTTAAATAATCATCTGCTCCCAATTCCATGGCTTTTCGTAAAGACTCCTTTGTATTAATAGCAGTCAAAAAAATGAAAGGAATAATTGCTGTTAATGAATCTTCCCGCAGGTTACTTAATACAGTATAACCATCCATATCTGGCATCACTAGATCACAAATTACCAAGTCAGGTAAATATTGTTTTATTAATTCCAGTCCCATCATCCCATTTTCTGCACTTATGGTATCATAACCCTCAGATTGAAGACAATCTAAGATCAAATTGCGACTGAAAGCATCATGATCAATGACGATAATTTTTTTTGATATTTCGTACATAATTAATTATTCCAATCACTAAATTTTGAGGTGTTTAACTATTACTAAACTCTGTAATAAATCACTTACAAATCCAGATATAGTTTGAGCAATAATTAACACAAAATCAGATCAAAGAGTTCATACAATCTTAATAATTGTTATGATCTCAATTAGTAATTAGTTTTTGGCCGCTTCACATTTAAGTCTGAATAAACTTAATTTTAACAACAAATAATAAATACTTTTCATTTAGTTGCATGAAACAATAGTTGTTTTTTTATTGCTTTCTAATTGAGCCACCCTAAGACTTAAACTTGTAAACATAAAAAGCAATAAAGATTTTAGTGTTGCCTTTTGCTTTCCATAAGTAAACTGTGAGTTTTTTACGTGATTTCAGTAAATTCTCTATCTTTAAAATTTAACTACGGAACAATACCAGCAGTCATCTGTCATCAGGGGTATGTTTTTAATAAAATTGGCTGGCAATAATCATACTAATGGGGGATATAAAAAATTAGTGATTGTGATGACGCAGGCTTCAACCTGTGTGACTTACATACTAAGCTGCTTTTGATCAGGGCGTTTTCTATGAATTTAGACTTTTAAAACAAATTCTAAAAATGAAAATATTTTATACCAAGTTAAAATCTGCTCTATATTTAAAAATCAAAATTCTGATATTTAACAAACATTTAAGAAAATAAGAGCAAAAAAATGGTCATGTCAATCAAAAAATAGTTCATGTATTGGGAACTTGAATTTAGATAGTCTTAGTAAAGAAGCTGTGACTGATAAATAGCGAGGAAATCCTCAAAAACGATCGCACCATTCTTATTGAGAAACAGGAGAAAAATCATGAACCAAGATATTACTGGGTATAATCCATCCATTAGCAAAAAGATCAAGACTGAGCAAATAGAACAGATAATTAAAGCAATTATAGGCGGAAAATATTCTTGGGCTTGTGTTTTAGTTTTACAATTTTCTGGTTACAACCCTACAGACTATATACCCTACCGTACATATATTAGATTATTGAAAACTAACCGTTTACTCGGTAATTCCGAGCAAAATCAGCCACCTATGGCAAAAGTTGATAGGTTTGATGTCAAATCAAAGTGGCTGCGGTTTTGAAATTGAGTTTTTCAGAAAATAAAAGGGAAAGGTGAAGTTTTAAAAAAATAATTTATCACCCTCATCTAGATTTTATTATCCATCCAATCACAATTTATCATCCTCAAATGCAACCAATTCTCAAGGAAATTGTGTGGTATAAAAAACTAGAAGTTGCACAAATGCAGCAAGATATGTCTTGGGCTTCCTTGCAACGTCAGTTAACTGCTGCTCCTACTGTGCGGGACTTTTTGACGGCTTTACAGCAGAGTGTTTATAAACCTAGTTTAATTGCAGAAGTAAGAAAAGTATCCCTTTATCAAAGTGTAATTAGACAAGATTTTGAACCAGTTACTATTGCTCAGGCTTATAAACGTGGGGGAGCATCTTGTATATCTGTTGTCACTGATCAAAAGTTTTTTCAAGGTGGTTTTGATCATTTGCGTGCTATCAGATATCGGGTAGCATTACCTTTACTTTGCAAAGATTTTATCATTGATCCTTGTCAAATTTATTTAGCGCGTTCCGCTGGTGCAGATGCAGTATTATTAATGGCTGCTATTCTTGCAGATAAGGACCTAAAAAACTTTTTACGAGTAATTCACTACTTAGGAATGAATGCTGTCATCCAAGTTCATAATTTAACTGATTTGGATAGAGTTCTGGAATTGGAAGATATACGGATAATTTCAATTAATAATCAGAATTTAACTGATTTCACCGTCAATATTAACACCACTCAGGAATTACTAGCGGCTAGGAAATCTCAACTCCAAAAGTTAGGAATTTTAGTGATTAGTGAATCAGGAATAGAAACACCTGATGATTTATCTTTAGTTGCTGACGCTGGGGTACAAACAGTGATTATGGGAGAATCTTTATTGAAAGAAAGTGATTTAGAAGTAGCTGTCAGAAATCTACTCCAATCTAAATTTCCCATTCATCATTAGGATTTTAAACCCATGAAGATGGGTTTTGTCTATTCTGTCCGTCCAGACCTATCAGCTACTATAACAAAGGTTTCCACCAATCACGATGACTAAGATACCATTCTACAGTTAAACGTAAACCTTGAGTAATTGTCACAGATGGAGTCCAACCCAATTCTGTTTTCAGCTTATTAGCATTAATAGCATATCTTCGATCATGTCCAGGTCTGTCCTTAACAAAAGTAATTAATTTTTCCGCTGGATAAACTGGTAAATCTGGTGCTAATTCATTCATAATTTGACATAAATTTTGGACAAGGCTGATATTTTCAACTTCATTATTCCCCCCAATATTGTAGTTTTCTCCTGGTTTTCCTTGATGAATTACCACATCTAAAGCTTGACAATGATCACCAACATATAACCAATCGCGGACATTTTTGCCATCACCATAAACAGGTAATTCTTTACCTGTGAGAATATTAATACACATCAAAGGGATTAACTTTTCTGGAAATTGAAAAGCGCCATAATTATTTGAGCAATTGGTGATAATTGTGGGTAATTTATAGGTATGATAATAAGCACGAACTAAATGATCACTTCCAGCTTTTGAGGCTGAATAGGGACTATTGGGACTATAAGCTGTAGTTTCGGAAAATGCTGGTTCATCTGGGGTGAGACTACCATAAACTTCATCGGTAGAAACATGAAGAAATAGATAATTATGGGGTTGTGTTTTTGCTTCCCAATGTTGACGAAAAGCTTCTAAAAGAGTGAAAGTTCCCACCACATTAGTTTGGACAAATGCAGCCGGTCCAGTAATAGAACGATCAACGTGAGATTCAGCCGCAAAATGGGCTATAGTATCTATATTTTCCTCTAGAAGTAGTTTTTCAACTAAAGAGCGATCGCATATATCTCCCTGGACAAAACGGAAATTTGCTTTTGATGCAACCGAGGTCAAATTAGAGCGATTTCCAGCGTAGGTAAGAGCATCTAATACCACTAATCTATCATTTGGATAAGTTTGACACCAATGATGGACAAAATTCGCACCAATAAACCCAGCACCCCCAGTAACCAACAATCGTTTATTCATAAAATTCCTAATTACCCTGTAAATATTTTTTTTGAATTTTAGCAAAAATTCTTTCGACAAACAATTTTGCTAACTGGATTTTTGTTAAATCTGGAATTTTAGTGAAGTAATGATTTTTATGATCAAAGAAATCATTAATTTCTGCTAAAATTACCTTTAAACGTTGAATAATATTTTCCTTTCTATATTCTGCTAAAACTGTTTCCGATAAAGTTGATAATGTTGTTGCTTCTAGAACCTGTAAAATCTTGGCTAGATCATATTCTAAAGCATAACCAGCGATTTTATAACAATTAAAACCCGGATCTAAATAATCAGATAATCCCCCATTGACGCTAGAAAAGACTTGACAACCACAAGCTAGGGCTTCCATTGGTTGTAAACCAAATCCTTCACTAACCCCTTGTAATTGCCAATATTCCGCAGAATCATAAAGGTAAATTTTAGCACGATTGAATAAAACTGGTAAATTTTCTACATAACTATCAACAACCAAGACACGACATTTTTTTTTCAAAGCGGGAATTAAAGACTTAATTAAATATTGAGAAGATTTTCGAGTTTGGACTAAAACATCAATATCTCGACTTTGATGTAAATTAGTAAATTCCTCACTAATTTGATTTGGTAAATAATAAATCAGAGAATGTGGTGATTTTTGTCCCCAATAACCCAGAGTATTTCTACTAACCGTAATTATGGGAATATTAGATGGTAAATCAATCTTATAACCGGCACTATGAGCATGATAAATCAGATTATATCCTCGCAACTTAGCAGCCAATTTAGCAACATCAAATCCCCAGCTAATTACAAAAATGAAATCATCTAAATTTTCTAAAATTTTCTCCCGTAATAAATCATCTAAAAACAACTTACCAGATTCTTTTTGACGATAAGTAACCACCTCAGCAGAGCAAAATTCTCGAACCAAATTAACGGTTTTCAACTCTGCCCAAAGACCACCACAAGCAAACCTACCATCTGTACCCGGAACTAAAAAGTAAAGCTTTCTCATCATACTAAATATCTAACTTTAGATTTTATTTTATAAATAAAAGTGTAAGTCCAAAAGTTTCTTCATTCTTAATTCTCCCTTCTTCATTCTTAATTCTTAATTCTTCATTCTTAATTCTCCCTTCTTCATTCTTCATTCTTAATTCTTCATTCTTAATTCTCCCTTCTTCATTCTTCATTCTTAATTCTTCATTCTTCATTCTTAATTCTCCCTTCTTCCTTCTTCATTCTTAATTCTTCATTCTTAATTCTTAATTCTTCCTTCCTAATCTTGCCAATATACCTTAACAAAATGACCTTCCTTCCCCCATAAATCACGAGCAACAGTAATATTTTCAATAGCTAAATTAAAAGGAATAGAAGTGGTAATATAACGCTGAGTAAACATTCCCATATCTGGTGCAAGTTCCGTTGCTGCTGTTGCTGCTAAACCCAAACCAATAAGCTGTTCAATTGGTCGAAATGGTAGTATAAAAGGTACAGATGCCGCTAAAACTAAATTTAAAAGCATAGCTACAGATAGATTTGTGCCGCAGCGGGGATGTACAGCTAAACCCCATTCTCCACTGATAAGACGATGTTGGGCTAATGTTACTGCGCGTCGTAAATCACTAATATTCACATCACCATAAAGAAAAAATCCTTGTTCGGTAGACAAACCGCCTAATAACTGATCATCTACTAATTGATCATTAGTAGTTATTCCTAAGCGGGAATAGGAGTTTTTAGTTTCTCCCAATAGCCAAACAGTAGCGTGTTCTAAAGCGTGAACTTGACGTAAAAGCAGGATTTCCTTCAACCCAGGGACAAAATATAACTGTTGGAGTAAATCAGTATCTTGACTGGGGTGAGGTGGGAGAAAATCAAAGCTAAAGCCAGAAGATTTGCCAAAATCAGAAGTATTCATCATCGAGTAATCTGAGTTTTTTTTAGGACATTGACGGGACTGAATCCCACTTTGCAAAGGTGATAATCTATTGTAGATTCTGCCCGCCAATGTTATATTTAACTATCTCTACTTAGGGCTTGCTGATAGCGTAGCGTGGCGTTAGCCATATAAACCTAAAACCATTTATTAACAAAGGGTTTTGCGGATTTTTACCACACTCAAAATGAATTGCATTTTTCTTTGTCGGATTTGGAAAATTGAGAATATCCAGACAGTTAAAACTGTTCCCTGTTCCCTGTTCCCTGTTCCCTGTTCCCTGTCCTCACAGACAACTTATTTATTCAGCAAGCCCTACTTACTTATTTAATAGCTAACAATTCCACATCAAAAAGTAAAGTAGAGTAGGGGGGAATTACGTTACCTGCACCTCGCGCACCATAACCTAACTCTGAAGGGATGATTAATTGACGACGGCCACCTACTTTCATAGTGCTTAGTCCCTCGTCCCAACCTTTAATTACCTGTCCTACACCGATTTTAAAGCTAAAGGGTTGATTGCGATCGCGTGAGCTATCAAATTTAGTCCCATCTTCCAAAGTGCCGGTGTAGTGAACTACAACGGTTTGTCCAGTTTGGGGAGTTGCACCATTTCCCTCTTCTAGTTCAACATATTTTAGCCCAGAAGGGGTAGTAACAGCATTGGCTGGGGACATAGTATTGTTCGCTCTTGGAGTATTGTTTTCTTGAATGATAGTGGTGGTGGGTTGTGTTTGGGGCGATTCATTACCGATTGCAGCATTTTTTTGACCGCTAATTTGAGTAAATACTAAAACGCCAACACATACCAGCATTAACACCACACTGAGGAAAATTCCTTTCAAAATCAGCCCTCTTTGTTTTAATTACTGGTAATTAGATTACCGACAGAACACAAATTAGTGTAAATCACAAAGGACATTTTAGCGCCACAGTTTATTTTCCAAATCACGAACTTGACGCTCTAACCTGTCAATTCTACCCCGTAATTCGTCCACTTCTGACTGACGCGCAACTCCCAAATCCTGCATTACATTTCGTATTTGACGTTGCATTTGCTCATCCCAACCGCCTTGTTCGGACTTTAATTGATGAACAAGATCATCCATGACGGCCTTAGCTTGATCAGGATTGAGTTTACCATCCTTTACCAGTTCATCACTAACTTGCTTAAGTTTATCTGCCACTAAAGAAGTTGTGCCAATACCCAACATCATTAGCTGTTCCAACCAGTTGTTACTATCCATACTCCCTTCCTCTGACTTATTGCTAAAAGCTTAGTAATTCTAGCCTACACATTTATTTTCGCAAATTTAGCAACGGCAGCAATTGGGAGCATAAATGCACAAGTCTCAAGTTTTTAATTTTCTATCCACCCGTGCATTGGTGCTACAGCTTTAGTCACTAACTCAATCATATCTGGGGGAGCTTCCGAAAGCATAACACTAGGATAAACGGCAGTTCCCCAATCAGGATGTACAAGGACATGGCATTTATTTTCAATTGCGGGATATTTTAGTAAGGCTTGCGCTACTGCTGTATCATCATGGGGAAATACACCGGAATGAGATAGTAATGGATAACCTGTACGGGGATCGATCAAGTCCGTTAAATACCCGCGATCGCGCAAATTAAATGCTACATCGCAACCAAACCGCATAAATTTTTCCCGCAGTTTTTCTTTTTCTTTCTCTGTTTCCGTGGTCATTTCCTCCAGAGGATATCGTGATTGTTGTAAGACAAGCACTACCCACAAAAACTGTTGTTGTTTCCAGTCTGGTAATATCTGTTCACAGTTAGCACAGATATATGGACTGGGAGTATGAATCGAAATCTCTACAGCTTGTCCTGTTTTGCTAACTAAATGAATAGGACAGCTAGGTTGGGAAACACAAACTTTTGGAGAATACACCACATTAATTTGGGTTTATAAAAGTTTTTTAATTTATCTTTACTAAATATGATAACTCTTAAATCTCCAGATAAATCATCTATTTTTGCGAATAAGTAGAAGAGGACAATTATTTATTTTCCTATTTCTCTAATTTCTCAGTTTGAACATGAGTAATTTATTTTCATGTCCATTTTAACTAATTTAGACCAAAATCACAGGTCACGAATGAGATTGTGGTCTAAATAGGGCTTGCTGATAGCGTAGCGTGGCGTTAGCCATATAAACCTAAAACCATTTATTAATAAAGGGTTTCGCGGATTTTTACCACAAAAAAGTGCAAGGTTTTGGCTAATGGTGTCTCAAAATAAGTGCATTTTTATTTGTTGGATTTGGAAAATTGAAGATATCCAGACAGTTAAAACTGTTTCCTGTTCCCTGTTCCCTGTTCCCTGTTCCCTGTTCCCTGTTCCCTGTTCCCTGTTCCCTCCCCTCACAGACAACTTTTTCAGCAAGCCCTATTTAGTCAACAAAAACATCAAGTGTTCTTTAATTAAGAATACATGAAAGTTTCTGGAAAATAAAACAGGAAAGTTCAAGAGTTTTCGATCAATTTATCAACAGAAAATAAACTTTACATCGGACTTACCCTAGCTCGATATAGCAACTGATCATATTGCATATAGCCTGTATAGCGTACCTTAACAATCTCTCCTGGTTGTGCTGTTCCCTCCAGTAGTTGATGCAATTGTGGATTATAGGGGATTTGATCACCCACAGAAGCGATCCCCCTCACACCCCAAGTCTGTAATAATGCTTCTAAAGGCTTATCCACTAACGGTAATATTTTTACCGCTGCTAACTGGTGATCCTCCCTAGCTCTATAAGCCGCTGTTGGCCATTGTAGCAGCAGAGATTCTAATATTTGTAAACTTGACCGCTGAAATTCCTGTTGTAATAATTCCCTTTGTTGTAACATTGACAACGATATTCTTTTATGCTCATTTTGTAATTCTGTTATTTGTTGTAATAAGTCTATATTATAATCTTCAGGCTGAGTTTTTGCTGTTTTCAATGAAAAACCCTGAACACCAAAAGTTTCTGCCAATTCACCCCCAGATATTTGCAGAACCTGTGATAATTTGAGTAATACCTCCACTCGCATCTGCCGAATTTTTCCCCTCCGTAACTGCAAAATTTGCCACTGGGAAACACCAGCAGCTAGACTCAAGGATTTAAAACTGGCAAAACCGACCTTTTGCATTAAATTTTGCAAATTCTGGGTGAAGTCAGTTGGGGACATGGATGACAGGGGATAAGGCAGTAATAGCTATTATAACCTTTATATGACTTTATTTTTCCGTTCAACTTCTGAGCATCCGATAGCATAGTGGATAATTAGAATTAGTCTTCATGAAAATATTTTTTTGGCGTTCTTCCTACAGATTAATCACAACCCTGTGTTTATTGGGATTGACTGCTGCATCAGAACCAGTAAGCAAGAATCAGGGTGTAGAATTACAAATTGGCATTGTACAGCGATTTGGGGCTAAACCCACCGACAAATTAGAATTAGCCCCCACAAAAGGCGATCGCTTAACATTAAAATTTGTGGTTGATAATCAGCCGCAAACCTTAACCACGGACCAACCTATCCAGTTAACAACAGTGATGAGAACCTTGATCCAACGGGAGATTAAGGAAGTATTAGTTTTGGGTGACTTCCGTACCTTTGAAACAGCCGAAGATAGCGCTAACTACTGGCGCTCTCAGGGTATAGAAGTGGAAATAGCCCAGCCAGAACGCTGGCAAGTATGGGCAAAACGGGATGTTTACAGCACTCCCTTAATTCGCCGTTTGCTATTACAAAGTATAAAAACATCTGGCGATCAAAATGCTTATTTAGCCACAAATATTCGCCAACAAGTACCAAAAATTACCTGGAATGTCAATGGCAAAAAGTACAGTCCAAATTATCTAGAAGTAAGTACAGGTAAAGACATAATTAAGGTCAAGACAGGTGATCAATCCAAAACAACCCCCCAAAAAAACTTCAACTATGGGGGAAGAATGACTTTACAGCCCAATGCTTACGGGAATTACACCTTAGTCAATACAGTACCATTAGAAACCTATATTCGTGGAGTTTTACCCTATGAAATTGGTACAAACGCGCCAAAAGCAGCCCTAGAAGCACAAGCCATTATTGCTCGCACCTATGCCTTACGTAATGTCCGCAGATTTGCAGTAGATAACTATCAGTTATGTGCTGATACTCACTGTCAAGTTTATCAAGGACTCAGCGGAGTTGCTAAAAATACAGATCAGGCCATTGCCTCTACTAGAGGTCAGGTTCTTACTTATAATAATGAAATAGTTGATGCTTTGTATTCTTCCACTACAGGTGGTGTAACTGCTAACTTTAGCGATATTTGGAATGGTGAAGACCGTCCCTATTTAAAACCAGTTATAGACGCTGCTAATAGTAATATTTGGAACTTGTCCAATCAGAATTTAGCAGATGATCAGAATTTCCAGCGATTTATTGCCCTTAAAGACGGATTTAATGAGAGTACATGGGATGTATTCCGTTGGCGCAGAGAAACTGATATCAATACAATTACCAAAGACTTGCAAAAATTTTTACGAGCTAAAAAAAGCCCTGACAGCAAATTCCAAACAATTCAGGCCATGTCTATCGTTAAACGCAGTCCCAGTGGCAGAATTTTAAAATTAGCTGTGAAAACGGATATCGGTATTTTTACTTTACAAAAAGATGAAGTTCGCAGTGCTTTTGCAGCACCCATTAGCACGCTTTTTTATATTCAACCTCTTAATAAAGGACAAAGGAATATTTGGGGATATGCTTTTATCGGTGGTGGCTTAGGACATGGCGTGGGTTTGAGTCAAACAGGCGCTCAGAATTTAGCCAAGTTAGGTTGGTCTAGCGCCAAGATTCTAGATTTCTATTATCCTGGTACTAAAATTAAAGCCAGTAGGTAATTGGGGAATTGGTAGAAAATCTGAATCAGTAGATCATCCCCAATCCCCGGACTGAATTATTATTGCTAATAGCCAGATAGCTAAAGCTTAGTAGATGTCTTCTTCTTTATGGGTATAGATTTCAACATCAGAAGTAGGTTTAGCAACACAAGTCAAAACATATCCAGCTTCGATTTGATCATCATCTAAGAAAGACTGATCAGATTGGTCAACAGTACCGGATTTGATTTTACCCGCACAGCTTGAACAAGCACCAGCGCGACAGGAGTAGGGTAAGTCTAATCCTTGATCTTCGGCAATATCTAGAATATATTCATCATCGGGAACTTCAATAGTTGTGTCTAAACGTTCGGCTTCGTTGATAAGTCTCACTTTGTAAGTAGCCATTTAATTATCCTCTCTTGTGAAATCGGCTCTATAAGTTATTTTGATGCAAGTAATAGAGCTATTCTGATAGAATTAGCCGCTAGTTAAAATTTGCTTCAATTCTGATACTAAGGGAAAAGTTACAATTTATAACAGAAAATCGCACCCGATTAGAAATGAAATTTATTTACAGAGGACTAATAAGTTTTGATTATATAAAATCCTGTTTTAGATAGATGTCAATAGATTTTCGATTGACTCCACACTCTAGGGTAGAGCTTGAGGATTTTAGATTAGCGCAACATTGGATTAGTTCCGTCCTGAAGGGGCAGGGCTTGTACCGAAAATTCCCAATCTAAAATCTAAAATCTAAAATCTAAAATTTTTTGGTCAACTTACATCTTGGTGGGTGGGACTGATGAAAATACGCGGTACTGATAGAATGAGACGATATTTGTGAATGAAGTTGCTGCTATCGCTAACAACTGACTAAAATTAAACGTAGTAGGGAATTGGGTAATTTGTAGAAACTCTGACTCAGTAGATCCCAATCCCCGTACTGAATTATTATTGTTAATAGCCAGATAGCTAAGGCTTAGTAAAGGTCTTCTTCTTTGTGGGTTTCGATAGTAACATCAGAAGCAGGATAAGCAACACAAGTCAGAACATATCCAGCTTCGATTTGATCATCATCTAAGAAAGACTGATCAGATTGGTCAACTTTACCGGAAACGATTTTACCCGCACAGGTTGAACAAGCGCCAGCGCGACAGGAGTAGGGTAAATCTAGACCAGCTTCTTCCGCTGCATCTAGAATATAGTCATCATCTTTAACTTCAAGAGTTGTGTCTAAACCTTCGGCTTCGTTGATAAGTCTCACTTTGTAAATCTTAGTAGCCATTTAATTATCCTCTCTTGTGAAATCGGCAGTATAAGTTGTTTTGATGCAAATAATAGGGCTATTCTGATAGAATTAGCCGCTGGTTAAAATTTGCTTCAATTCTGATACTAAGGGAAAAGTTACGATTTATGACGGAAAATCAAACCAGATTAGAAATGAAATTTATTTACAGAAGACTAATAAGTTTTTGTTATATAAAGTCCTGACCTGGATAGATGTCAAGCTGGACTGGAGGAGTCAGGAAATGGAAATATTTATGGTACTTATAAAGTCAGACATTTCTTACTAACCTGTTGATAAAATACTCATGGCATTAAACCCAAACATTGAAAACTGGTGATAAATCATGTATAATCATAAACCACCTTTATCCACAAATAGTCTGCGCGTGGGTTTAGTCGGTACCGGCTATGCTGCTAAACTTAGGGCTGAGGCATTGCGACAAGATCCGCGCAGTGATTTAATAGCTATAGCTGGTAATCCCCAAAGAACAACCATTTTAGCCCAAGAATACGCAATTGAGGCTATGAGTTCTTGGCAACAGTTAGTAGAACGGGAAGATTTGGATTTGGTGGTCATTTGCACTATTAATCAAGATCATGGCAAAATTGCCCGCGCTGCTTTGGAGAGGGGTAAGCACGTAATTGTTGAATATCCCCTGGCTGTAGATGTCAAGGAAGCCGAACAACTGATCATTTTAGCAAAAACAGTCAATAAGCTATTGCACGTCGAACACATTGAATTATTGGGGGGTTGGCATCAAACCTTAAAACAACACTTGTATCAACTGGGTGATTTGTTTTATGTTCGCCATAGTACCCTGAATCCTCAGCATCCAGCACCGCGCAAATGGACTTATAATCATGAAATGTTTGGTTTTCCCTTAATTGGGGCTTTATCTCGGTTAAATCGTCTGATTGATTTGTTTGGTGAAGTTTTTAGCGTTAACTGTCATCAAAGATATTGGCAAATTGAACCAGATTATTACCAAACCTGTTTCTGTTCAGCCCAGTTGTGCTTTGACAGTGGTTTATTGGCACAGGTAGTTTATGGCAAGGGTGAAACTTTGTGGCAATCAGAACGTAAGTTAGAGGTTCATGGTGAAAATGGGGGGATAATTCTCGATGGTGATACGGCAATGTTAATATTAGGGGAAGAAACGCAGTTAATTGAGGTGGGTACACGCCGGGGTTTATTTGCCAAAGATACAACTATGGTATTAGACTATTTATTTGATGCTAGTCCTTTATATATCACTCCAGAACAAAGCTTGTATGCTCTCAAGGTAGCAGATGCTACTTATAGGGCAGCGACGACTGGGTTAACCGTATTTTTAAAAGAGTAAATTAAAATTTGATGAAAACAGAAACTATAGTCATTTTATCCCAGCGGGAAATAGAAAAAATGCGTCGCGCTGGCCGCTTGGCCGCTAAATTGTTACAATATCTAGAACCTTTGGTGAAACCAGGAGTAAGTACCCTAGAATTGAATGATGAAGCGGAAAGATGGACGCAAAAGCATGGAGCAAAAAGCGCTCCTTTAGGTTATAAAGGTTATCCTAAGTCAATTTGTACTAGTGTAAATGAGGTAATTTGTCACGGTATTCCCAATGCTAAACAAATTCTCAAAGATGGGGACATTATTAATATAGATGTGACACCCATTCTGGACGGTTATCATGGTGATACATCAAAAACATTTCTAGTTGGTAGTCCTTCTCCAAAAGCCCAAGAATTGGTAGAGGTGACACAAAAGTGTCTAGAATTGGGAATCGCAGAGGTGAAACCAGGGGCGAAAATTGGGGATATTGGGGCGGCTATTCAAGAATATGCTGAGTCTTTCGGCTTTTCCGTGGTGCGGGATTTTGTCGGCCATGGAATTAGTAATGTTTTCCATACAGCACCCGATATTCCTCATTATGGCATTAGGGGTAGAGGTAAAAAACTTAGACCCGGTATGGTGTTTACTATTGAACCAATGATTAATGAAGGAACTTATGAGCCGGAAATGCTTAGTGACGGTTGGACTGCGGTAACAAAGGATCGCTTGCTTTCTGCCCAATTTGAGCATACCATTGTTGTGACGGAATCTGGGGTGGAAATTCTGACTTTACCAGAAAATTGATGATTTTTCTCACCCAGAGCCGCAGAGCCGCAGAGAGGGGAGTTTGAGGAATTTTTGGTTTTTATCCGTCAATTTACCAAGTCTTCTTTTTTCGGTTAAGGGATTTTGACTGTAATTTGATAGGTTTTGATGGGGGGAATATTTTTTTCCCAAGGCCGTGAATATTGGAGTTGTAGCTGGGTTGAACCGGGGTTTTGAGCTAAAAACCGAAAAACTTGATTTTCAGGTGATCCTACTAATTTGACTTTGGATTCTCCTGCTGCTGTTGGTAATGGTTCAAATACTGAATCTCCCAAGGGTTTGAGTTTTTGAGGATCATTTTTAATGATTTGCCAATTATAACCTGTTGATGGATTGGCTGATAATTTAATGATCAAAATTTTGCCTTTTTGTAGGTTGATTTGTTTATGATTGTTGCTATCGTTGATGGTTATTTCTGATTTAGATGGCGGATTTTTGGCTGTGGCGCTAACTTGGGAAATAATCCCCAAGGTGGTTAATAAAGAAAGAATTAAAAAAACTCGTTTAGTTAAACTCATGATTTCAACCTATTAATTATCAATTGTCAATTAGTTATTATTACAATATCAATTGTCAATTTCTTTTTATCTACCCAATTTATTGGGAATTTCTCCACAACCTCCCGGAATGGTATTTCTGGTTTTTTCTCCACACCAAGCACAACAGTAGTAATGAGTCGCTGGGGACATTCTTTGTGCATTAGTGAAGTCAGCATTTTCAATAACTGCACCAGTGTGTTCTCCGGTTTCGTAGTTGGGGGGTTGAGTGCGACTGCGGGGAGATGCTTGTTCTACTAAACCATAAAATAGACGAACTCCGTTTAAATCGGTATTACTGAGATTGGCTTCATATAGTATTGTTCGGGAAAGGTTAGCTTTTACTAGGTCACAATTACTAAGATTAGCACGGACGAGATTAGCTTCACTTAAATCTGTCCAGCGTAAATCATTATCGGCTAGATCAGCACCTGCTAACATCACACCTAAGTCTATGACGCGCACTCCTTCCAAACGATCTTCAGCATAACCACCACTACCATCTAGAATAGCTCTTCCTAAACGCCGATCGCGTTGTAGGGGAGTAAGTAATTTGGAACGGGAGAGAAATCGCAGAATTTTGGCTTTACCACTACCATCTACACTACTGAATATAGCAGCAGTACGTCCTTCGGCGATCGCTCTTTCTTGCGGCCAGTCTTCTAATAATCCTTCTTCGTCTAATATTAGGTCAGAAACTCCTTGAAAGTAGGAGTCTATGGTTTGTTGTTGAGTAATGACGTTTTGCTGTACAGTGAGTAGGTTTTGTTGAATGGTTAGGTCTTTAGAAATTACATATTGTCGCCATGCTACATAAACGGCGATAATGGCAATGGCAATTTGTCCCAAAGCTCCAAACCATTCTGCTAAAGTACCAGAAGCTTCCCAATTAATTCTCTTTCCCCAAAGTAGTAAACTATGACCCAAATTAGCAAATCTGAATAAGCCAATTATTGCTACTATTAATCCTATCAAACCAACAAATACCTTTCTATCTTCAGGTGCAAACCATTGTCGAATGATATCTTGCCACCAAGGGTAAAGTATCAATAGTGATAACAGCAAAGTTGCCAAAGTTCCCAAAATCCCCAGCCATGAGTTATTAATGACAATACTAATTAAAGTTATGGCCATGGACAAGCTAGTAAATAATAAAATCCTTGGGGTAATCAGGACTTGAATACTGGAATTGGCACTAAAAAGGGCAGAAATTTCTTTGAAAATACTTGTTTTCAGGGAAGATTGTGCCGATACTTGTTTTTTATCCGGTTCTACTTTTGTTAATGATTGATTACTTTCAGTAATTTCCAATTCATCTTCTTGATTTATCTGTGGGGAAGATAGGTGGGATGAATCAGATTCATTAGTAGTCATATTTTTTTCCTGCAATTAACTCACCATCAATTGAAACGTTGCGAAAACACTTGTATTAACAGTATTATACACCCCTAACCTTGGCTAAATGAGTTCGTGAGAAAATTTCCTGGCGGCAAAGGCAATAAATATGTTATTCTATCACAGATCCTTGGGAATTTTTCTGTAGTATCACTCTTTGATATTTGTAAAACTGCTGATACTTGGAACAAGTGTAAACAGGTTTTTTAGTGAAAAGTAGCAGTCAGGAGAAGAAGGAAGAATTATATTAAATAGATAATTGATTTATGGAGGATGATTATGGTATTGTCTGGGTAGTTTCTGAAAAGTTTATCCACATCTTAATTTTAAATTTGTAGAATCAAAAAATAATTAATAACAATTAGTTGATTTTGATACTGCTTTTAAATTACAATCAGTTCTAGGATCATTATATGAGTTTTGTAGGAGCAGTATGGTAATTTGGCGAAGCTTAATTGCCTCTAGTTTAATCAGTTTGATGATAATTGGCTGTAGTGACCCGGCAAATTATTCATCTGAAAATGCTAAAAAAGTTGTTCAAGAAAGCAATGTTAATCAACTGATTACAGAAGTACAAGACAGTCAAAAAGCAGAAAATTTACTAATACAAGCTAATGGTTTATTAGATGCCCGTCGTTATCAAGAAGCTTTAGTATTCTATAATCGGGTGATAGCCATTAAAAATGATAGTGCGGAAACATGGGTAAATCGGGGAAATGCTTTGATTGCTTTACAACAGTACCCAGAAGCTGTAGAATCCTATGATAAAGCGATCGCAATTCGCCCAAATAAAGATGAAGCCTGGTATAATCGTGGTAATGCTTTAACAGCTTTACAACATTACCAAGAAGCCGTAAAATCCTATGATGAAGCGATCGCTATTGACAAAAATAAACATGAGGCTTGGACTAATAGAGGAATTGCATTGACAAAATTACAGCGCTACAAAGAAGCTTTAGCATCTTACAACCAAGCAACTACTATTCGTCCTAATTTGCATCAAGTTTATTATAATAAAGCTTGCAATTATGCCTTACAAAATAATCTAGAACTGACAATTGAAAACCTCAAAAAAGCCATCGAACTTGTACCGAAAAAATATCAAGAATTGGCGAAAAATGATCGAGATTTTGATAAAGTTCGCAATGAAAAACGGTTTCAGGAATTATTACAATAAATATGACAACTAGGGTACAAACTTATCTGTCTTTGATTCCCGATTTCTGTATCTATAACCCTGGGAAATGCTATAGTATTGACATATAGCAAATACAGGTAAATGAGGAAATTTCCTTTAATTGATAATGAATAAACTAGTTAATGTTTTTATTCAGGGGATAATTGCTTTTACTGTCACTAATATTGACGATATGATGATTCTACTACTATTGTTTTCGCAAATAGATAGTAGTTTTCGTAAACGTCATATTTTCACTGGTCAATACCTTGGTTTTTTGGCCATTATTATATTGAGTTTACCAGGATTTTTTGGCGGTTTATTCATACAGCGAGAATGGTTGGGATTATTAGGAATAATACCCATAGCTATTGGTATGAAACAACTGATTAATCAACAAATAGAAAGTACAGAAAGTACCGAAGTTCAAACAGTTAATCCTGATTTTCCACAGTTATTACACCCTAACCCAACATGGTCTTTTCTCTTGAGCATTTTCCACCCAAATACTTATCAAGTTGCAGCTATTACCATTGCTAATAGTGGTGACAATATTAGTGTTTATATACCTCTATTCGCAGGTCAAGATTTTGTTAATTTAGGCATAATTATAGCCGTATTTTTAGCCATGGTAGGAGTTGGCTGTGGTATTGCTTATCTATTGACTAGTCAAGTTACCATTGCTTATATTTTAAGTCGCTATGGTCGGGCTATTATTCCCTTTATATTAATGGCCTTGGGGTTATTTATTCTCTACGACAGAGGCACATTTAAGCTACTAACTGAAATTGCTAAGTAGATTAACGGAAAAAACCGACATAAGTAATGAAAAGTAAAGTTACCCAAAACCTCTTCCCTGTTCCCTGTTCCCTTGTCATAACGACAATTTTTAACGCCAACCTACTTATTTAGAGATTGCTACTTTTACGGATTTTACATACAATGTAGTCTAAAAATTCATTTTGATCATGTCACAACTTCAACGTATTACCATTAATCCCCAACAACTTCAAGAAAACCAACTTTTATTAACACCTCAACAGCAACATTATTTGCTGCGAGTATTACGGTTACGAGATGGTGATCAATTTATCGCTATGAATGGTATGGGTAAATGGTGGTTAACTAAGTTACAAGGAACACAAGGAGAGATAGTAGAAATACTAGAGGTCAAAACGGAATTACCTGTATCTATTACTTTAATGATGGCTTTACCGAAAGGGAATGGATTTGATGAGGTTATCCGCTGTTGTACGGAATTAGGAGTAACTTCTATTGCTCCAGTTTTAAGCAATCGCAGTTTATTAAATCCCAGTCCCCAAAAGCTAGAACGTTGGCGGCGCATAGCATCAGAGTCCGCTGAACAGTCAGAAAGAGCCGTGATTCCTACTATCCTAGAACCAGTAGCTTTTAAGACTGCTATAAATGAAAATACAGCCAGTCATAGTTATATCTGTGAAGCCCGTGGTGATTATCCTCACTTAAAGCAGGTGATAAATAATGCTAACACTGCAAGGGAGATCATTATTGCTATTGGACCAGAAGGGGGGTGGACAGATCAAGAGCTAGAAATAGCTGTAAAATCGGGATTTGTAGCCACTTCTCTGGGTTGTCGTATTCTCCGCGCAGTTACAGCGCCCATAGTTGCGATATCCTTAATAGCAGCAAATTTTGAATTAAGCCCTTGAAATCAGCAAAACAACATCTAACTCAACACCTAATTATTTTTACTCGTTATCCAGAACCAGGGAAAACAAAAACCCGGTTAATACCAGTTTTAGGTGATATTGGCGCTGCTAACTTGCAAAAACAGATGACTGAACAGACTATTTTGCAAGTTAAAGAATTACAAAAATTGACAGAAATATCCGTAGAAATACGTTTTACTGGTGGTAATTTAGAAAAAATGCGAAATTGGTTAGGAAATGATTTATTATATCAATTTCAGGGTGAAGGAGATTTAGGTCAAAGAATGGAGCGATCGCTTGTAAATGCGTTTAATCAAACAGCAAAACAAGTAATTATCATTGGTACTGATTGTCCCGATTTAAACTCACAAATTTTACTAACTGCTTTTGAGAAATTGCAAGTTTTTAATCTTGTTCTAGGTCCAGCCATGGACGGTGGTTACTATTTAATTGGGTTACAAAAACCAGCAGCGGAATTATTTACAAATATCCAGTGGGGTACGGCTGAAGTATTTGCAAAAACAGTAGAAATTGCCGAAAAATTGAATTTATCAATAGGTTATTTGTCATCTTTAGCAGATATTGATCGTCCAGAGGATCTTGAAAGTAAGTATGATTAGTTTCATTAGAGGAGAAAATTATTATTATTCATTGAGGGAAAAATTTGATAAAATGACCTGGAGAAAATATCAACCCCGTTTAATTTTAAAGAAACCATGTTTCAAATCCCTCCAGCATTTTCAGTATTAGGTTTACCAGTTCATGTTATGGATGATTATCCAGACTGGTTATTATATGCTTTGAAAGCAGGTAAAGGAACTCATGTAGTTACCCTCAATTCAGAAATGACCATACAAGCAGAAAAAAATCCCACCCTAGCAAATATTATTCAAAATGCTGAATTAGTAATTCCTGACGGTGCAGGAGTTGTGCTGTATTTGCAGTATTTATTAGGAAAAAAAATACAACGTATTCCGGGAATTGAATTAGCAGAAAAACTGTTACAAACAGTTGCCCAAAAACAAATATCTGCGTCAATATTTTTCTATGGAGGCGCACCAGGAGTAGCCACAAAAGCAGCAGATTTATGGAAAGAAAAACTTCCCATACTAACTATATCAGGAACACATTCTGGTTATCATTCTTCAGAAGAAGAACAAGAATTATTGCAAAGTCTCAGTCAACTAAAGCCACAAATAATATTTGTTGGTTTAGGAGTTCCGCGTCAAGAATTATGGATTTCTAAAAATCGCCATTTATGTCCTAACTCAATTTGGATAGGTGTTGGTGGTAGTTTTGATATTTGGTCAGGAACAAAAACACGCGCTCCCAACTGGTTAGCAAATAATAACTTAGAATGGCTATATAGATTATATCAAGAACCTTGGCGTTGGCGACGGATGTTAGCCCTACCAGAGTTTGTTTTAAAATCCTTAATTTACAGGAGTTTTGGGGCAAAAGTGCTAGAAAAATGATTAATAATTTCTAGCAAGATTGATAAAAATTTGCTGTATTTTTGGTTTGAAACTAATTGACAAGTCTCCAAATTTGTGTAGAGAATCAATAAAATCTAAAATCCAGAATCCCGATGTGATGACCGGAATAAATGGTCATGTTCAGGATGATATAAACGGGAGCGTCCGGTTACTGGTAAAAGCGCTGGACTGATTACATAAAGTGTAGTCCGTTGTAATTTTTCTTCATGAGTACAAGCGGTCATTTCTGCTAAAGTAACAACGCGGATTTTTTCATCCGGCCAGCCTAAGCGATAGCAAATTGCTACGGGAGTCTCTGGATTATAATGTTCTAACAACTGAGTTTGTGCTTCAGTGATATGATGGACACTCAGATATAAACATAAACTAGCCTGATGTGCTGCTAAACTCGCTAATTCTTCCCTAGCGGGAACATAAGTGCGTCCACTAATACGAGTGAGGATAATAGTTTGTACTAAACCGGGAACAGTTAACTCAATTTTCAATTTAGCTGCGGCTGCTTGAAAAGCGCTGATACCGGGAACAACTTCAAAAGGAATATTAGCCGCTGCTAATAGCTGCATTTGTTCATGAATAGCGCTATAGAGACTAGGATCACCAGAATGCAGTCTCACAACAGATTTATGGGCTACTACGGCATCAATCATCAGTGGTAAAATTTCTTCTAGAGTCCGATTTGCAGTTTTGATAATTTCCGCATCTGGACGACAAACAGCTAAAATCTGTTCAGGGATCAAAGAATCTGCAAATAAAATCACATCAGCCCTAGCCAACAACTTTTGCGCTCTAACCGTTAATAAATCAGGATCTCCCGGTCCTGCCCCCACAATATAAACTGCTGGATCTAGAGGATTTTGGTAGTTATTAACACTTAAATTATTCGTGTATTCACTCATTAACTTTGCTCTGAAAAACTCCGACAAAAAACTTTTGGCAAATCCTTCAGTACCCTTCCGGATTAACTACTTTTGAGTTGTAGAAATAGATGGTAGATGCACCCTGGTTAAGCCCTGGAGATTAATTACTCTGGGGCATTTTTTATTTTTAGTCAATCTCCCTTGCAAGAGGAAACAACATCAGGTAAAGGACGCTTGAGTACATACAGCCAAGCTAAACCAACCATTCCTAAAAACATTCCCCCTAAACTGACCATTTGTGCCATTCGTAAAGGTCCTAGCATTAAGCTATCCATGCGTAAACCTTCAATCCAAAACCGCCCCAAGCTGTAGGCTACCAAGTAAACTAAAAATAAAGTCCCTACTTTCAAAGGTGATTTTTTAGATAAAGCTCGGAAAAACAAAGTTAGCAAGAGTGCAAAAACCATGAAATTCCACAAAGACTCATAGAGAAAAGTGGGATGAAAATATTCAAAATTAACTAAATCCACAGGACGACGTTCTGGGGGAATATACAACTTCCAAGGCAAACCAGTGGGACGGCCAAAGGCTTCCGAGTTGAAAAAATTTCCCCAGCGACCAATTGCTTGCCCTAAAATCAAGGAAGGCGCGACTAAATCAGTTAATTGCCAAAAAGATATTTGATTAAGTTTAGCAAAAATCAACGCTGCTATGACACCGCCAAGAATTGCCCCATGAATAGCAATACCTCCTTCCCAAATGGCAATGATCTTTTCTGGGTGTTGAGAATATTCTGACCATTGAAATAAGACATAATAGAGCCTAGCTGCGGGAATAGAGGCAATTACCAGCCAAATTGATAAATCATTGAGTAAATCTGGGTTAACGTGACGACGTTTGGCCAGATATTGGGAAAGGGTGACACCAAGTAAGACAGCAGAAGCAATTAATAACCCATACCAGCGAATAACAATTGGTCCGAGTTTAACTAAAATCGGACCTGGAGAAGTAAATTGAAACCCCAAGGGCAAAATCGAAAAATCCACTACCATGGAAAATTACCTATAGGAATATGAAATCTACAAAGACAAAGACAATAATAAGGCAATCTTACAATAGGCGATTTTACGTTTCTTGGCACAGTTTGCTTTTATAGTGTTAACCTACTTAGTTACTAATTCCCAATCATGAACCATGAGATGTTAGATTTAACTAAGTTATGGAAAAAAGCTGTTAGTTTATTTAATATCTAGACCTAAGTAGGTGAGCGGAAAAAAACCGACATAAGTAACGAAAAGTAAAGTTGCCCAAAACCCCTTCCCTGTTCCCTGTTCCCTGTTCCCTGTTCCCTGTTCCCTGTTCCCTGTTCCCTGTTCCCTGTTCCCTGTTCCCTGTTCCCTGTTCCCTTGTCATAACGACAATTTTTAACGCCAACCTACTTAAAATAACATTGTGATTGCTATTTATCCTGGTAGTTTTGATCCCATCACCTTGGGACACTTAGACCTAATTCAGCGTAGTAGTCGCCTGTTTGAACAGGTGATAGTTGCCGTTCTTCGCAATCCAAATAAGATACCATTATTTACAGTTGAGCAAAGATTAGAACAAATTCGTATAGCTACAAAACATTTACCAAATGTAGGGGTAGACAGTTTTGATGGTTTGACTGTAGAATATGCTCAAATGCAACAAGCACAAATTTTGTTGCGGGGGTTAAGAGCGGTGTCCGATTTTGAAATTGAGCTACAAATGGCTCATACTAATAAAACTCTGTCTACTCAGATTGAGACAGTTTTTCTAGCGACATCAAATGAGTATAGTTTTTTAAGTAGTAGTGTGGTAAGAGAGATTGCCAGGTTTGGTGGCTCTGTTGATCATCTTGTTCCCTCACACGTTGCCCGAGATATATACAAATGCTACAACCAAGTTCAATCTCTGCCCATGAGTCCAACCAAAACGGGAAAAATCCTACCCCACGGGAGTACGTAAAGGTAATCCCTCCAGACAGGAATCAACCACTGCCAACGGCAGGGGTAGATATTCAGCAGGAACTCAACCGCTTAGAGGACATAATTCTCTCTAGCATGAGGATTCCCTTAACGGGACGTACCCTAGTAGATGAAGATAAATTACTTGAACAACTTGATTTTATCCGCCTATCTTTGCCGACGGTTTTCCAGGAAGCATTAGATATTTTGGCACAAAAGGATGAAATTCTCCTAGAGGCCGAAGAATATGGACAGCAGGTTGTAGACGTAGCCCAAGCCAAAAGGGCGCAAATTTTGGCTGAAAGTGATATTATCAGGCAAGCACAACGGGAAGCTGACCAACTACGGCGACAGGTCCAACAGGATTGTGAAGCGATGATGCAAGAAACTATCGCAGAGGTTGAGCGTAAGCGTCGCGCTTGTCAGCAAGAGTTAGAAGAAATGCGCCAAAGTGCAATTTCCCAAGCACAAGAGATTGAAGATGGTGCTGATCAATACGCTGATCATGTTTTGAGTAATATGGAACAGGATATTCAAGAAATGTTACAAATTATTACTAATGGTCGTAAACAATTACGTGGGGATAATCCACAGCGGACTGCAAATAATTCTTATAATTCTAAAAAGAGCTTTCCTAAGTCAACAACAAAATAAACAAAACTAATCTGTTAGACACCTAAATTGTATTGAGTTTTATAATCTTAAAATTGTGAAATCTCGTTGTTTGAAAGATTATTTCAATCTGATAACTGTGGTTTCAAGTGTGATAGAGATGTCAATGCTACGATTAGTTTAGAAAAAGAAGCGGATCTGACAACTATCACTAAATATCAAATGGTAGATCGGATAAATGATATCGCTTGGCAAGCTCACCAGGGAAGCGTTGCCGCGATTATTCAAGTCTTGAATGAAAGACTAATTATATCTGGTGTGAGAACTAGAGCAATTCTTGCCGCTGGTGTGTTGCAAATTTTGTGTGAAGCGGCTACGGTGGAGCAACTTGAGCAATCTACCTTAGTCCCAAAAATTCAACAAATTTTGGAGTCAATTGCACCGCGTCACATTCGCCGAGTTTATATCAATAGTCGAATTGTGCGAGAAGAACAATTACTATGGTTAGAGGAAATTCACGGTGATGCCAATCATCAATTTATATGGTCACAGGAACTTATATTGTCGCAACCAAATTTCTGGAAGCGGCTAATTCGAGGTCTAAGGGAAACTGATGCCAAATCCAGAAAACCTATTTTAACCCAACCCCAATCTCTACTTAAAAATCAGGGGCAAGGGAAAATTTCAGTTAACACTGGGGTAATAGCAGTTTCTGGTTTATGTTCACTAATTTTGCTGGCTTGGTTGGATTTTCGCTTTGGTAATACACTAAAAAGTTTGTTAATATTCATAGGTTCTCAATCTTCCCCAACAGCAAATCAAACATCGTCTAGCCAAAGTCTTTCGACACCCTCTGATGATCCATTTGCCGCTTCTGTACGACTGGCTAACCGGGCTAGTGTTGCTAGTAAAACAGCTATCACCTCAACTGAGTGGTTGGAGTTGGCTGCTACTTGGCAACGGGCTTCTGATTTAATGAGTCAGGTTTCACCTAGCCACAGCCGCTATCAAGAGGCACAAATTAGAACTAAATTATACAAGAAGTTTAGTCAAGTAGCCCAGAAAAAAGCTGAGAAAAGTGAATTGTGAGCAGGTTCAGATTTCAGATTTCAGATTTCTGGAATTTCCACTATTTACTCATTTCTAACATCCGTGCCATGGGTCGCAACGCGGCTAGGCGGATTTCTTCTGACATAGTAATTTCTGGAGTGCGATTTTTCATGGCTAAATACAGTTTTTCTAGGGTATTTAACCGCATAAATGGACATTCGTTACAGTTGCAATCATTCTGTGGAGGTGCGGGAATAAATTTTTTCTCAGGTGCTAGTTTTTGCATCTGGTGAATGATTCCCGGCTCTGTAGCCACGATAAATTCTTGACTAGGGCTGATTTGACAATAATTGAGTAAAGCGGCTGTAGAGCCAATAAAGCTGGCATGACGCAAGACGCTGGTTTCACATTCGGGGTGAGCGATCGCTTCAGCTTGAGGATGTGTAATTTTTAACTCGACTATTTTCTTTTCTGAAAAAGTTTCATGGACAATACAACTACCTTGCCATAGGAGCATTTCCCGTCCAGTTTGTTCGATTACATACCGTCCCAAGTTTCGATCTGGGGCAAAAATAATTGGTTGTTGGGGGGGTATTTGCTGGACAATTTTCACAGCGTTGGCACTAGTGCAGATAATATCGCTCATGGCTTTGATTTCAGCCGAGCAGTTAATATAGGAAATAACTAAATGGTCAGGGTGTGCAGCTTTGAAAGCTGCAAACTCTTGAGGAGGACAACTATCTGCTAAAGAACAACCTGCATTGATATCTGGTAACAGTACCAATTTATCAGGATTGAGGATTTTGGCGGTTTCCGCCATGAAGTGAACACCAGCAAAAACGATAACATCTGCTTGAGTATTTGCCGCAGCTTTGGCTAATTGCAAGGAGTCACCAATAAAGTCGGCAATGTCTTGAATATCAGGGTCTTGGTAGTAGTGGGCTAATATTACCGCATTCAGTTCTGTTTTGAGATCCGCAATGGCGGTAAATAAATCTAATGGTAGATTATCTGATTTCGGTTGAGTAAGTGTAGTTGTAAACACAATTAAAAACTGTTGTTTTAGAGAATGAGATGACCTTGTGGATTAAATTATAGTAGTTTTTACCAAAAATAGGGGATGATTGATCTTAGCAATTTATGCCCAAATTCCTGGGAGTTTCCTATCCTGGAGATATACGGCTTTTTAAAGTGGCATGACCAGTCAGAAAACTCAATCAAAACCTGTGAAAATTGCTGTAGTTGGGGATATTCACGACCAATGGGACGTGGAAGATGGTATGGCACTTAAACATCTTGGTGTGGACTTAGTGCTGTTTGTTGGCGATTTCGGGAATGAATCAGTAGAAGTGGTAAAAACCATCGCTTCCCTAGATATTCCCAAAGCAGCGGTCATGGGCAACCATGACGCATGGTACTCGGCCACTGAATGGGGACGCAAAAAATGTCCTTATGACCGCACCAAGGAAGACTGGGTACAGAAACAGCTAGATTTATTAGGGGCTGTCCAAGTCGGTTATAGTAAGTTGGATTTCCCGCAGTGGAATTTAACTGTGGTGGGTGGTCGTCCTTTTACCTGGGGTGGACCTGAATGGAGATTTGCGGAAATCTGTCAAGAACGTTATGGTGTTTCCAGTTTAGATGATTCCGCAGATAAAATTGTCAAAGCAGTAAAAAATGCTACTTGCGACAATATTATTTTTTTAGGACACAATGGACCTAGTGGTTTAGGCGATCGCGCTGAGGACCCTTGTGGCAAAGATTGGCATCCCATTGGCGGTGATTTTGGTGATCCTGATTTAGCAGCAGCTATTTCTCAAACTCTCAACATGAACAAAACTGTTTCTTTAGTTGCTTTTGGTCATATGCACCGGACTTTGCGCCATACTAAGAAACTAGAAAGGAAAGCTGTATTTAAAAGCCCAGAAGGGACTATTTACTTAAATGCTGCTAATGTCCCCAGGATTGTCCAGGAAAACGGCGTAAAATTACGGAATTTCTCCCTGGTCTTTTTAGATGGGGGTATGGTGACAAAAGTTGCTCTAGTTTGGGTGGGTAAGGACTACCAGGTGGCTGCTGAGGAAATTTTTTATAATTCTTTGGTTTGAGCGCTGCCAATTCTGTAATTATATGCTATGATTTTATTTGTCAGTTTTGATTTTCTACAATTCTGGCAAATAATCTGGAGAGGTGGCAGAGTGGTCGATTGCGCCTGACTTGAAATCAGGTGAAGTGAAAGCTTCCGGGAGTTCGAATCTCCCCCTCTCCGTTGAATTGATTTTTTTCTCCCATTGACAGTTGACAATTTTTAATTATCAATTACAGCACGTTTAGCTTGAGTGAGGTACACCTTATGCGGGCAAGATACCTTCACCACACTGGCTAGAATTTAAGTGACAGTTTCAAACCCAATGTTCTAAACTACAACCTTTTCTAAAATCAATTTAGAACGCTTTACTTGTTCAGGAATAGCAACGGGATAATTACCAGTAAAACAAGCAGAACAGAAACTATTAGTATCTTCTCTGGTGGTTTCTAACATTCCTTCCCAACTCAAATAAGCCAGACTATCAACTTGTAATTGTTTGGCTATTTCCCCTACTGATTTTGTCGCAGCAATTAATTGATCTTGGGTATCAGTATCAATCCCATAAAAACAAGGGTGTGTGACAGGAGGAGAGGAAATTCTCATGTGAACTTCCGCCGCACCGGCATCACGTAAAGCCTGAACTAGTTTTCGGCTAGTAGTTCCCCGGACAATAGAGTCATCAATGATTACTACTCGCTTACCGAATAACACATCTTTGAGGGGGTTAAGTTTCATGCGGATACCTGATTCTCGCATGGCTTGGGTAGGCTGAATAAAGGTGCGGCCGACGTAGCGATTTTTAATCAGTCCCTCACCATAGGCTATACCGGAAGTTTGGGAAAAGCCAATGGCCGCAGGTATACCAGAATCAGGGACACCAAAGACTAAATCGGCTTCTACGGGGGATTCTGCTGCCATTTTCCGTCCTAATCGCATTCGATAACTGTATAAAGTTTCATTGTGCATCAGGCTATCAGGACGGGCAAAATAAATCATTTCAAAGATACACAGTTTACGTTCTGACTGTTGATACCACTGAAATGATTCTAAGCCAGTTTCGGTAATCCATACTAATTCTCCAGGGGCGACATCACGCAGATATTCCGCACCGATAATATCTAAACCGCAAGTTTCGGAAGCGAGAACGTAACGCACGGGGTCACTATCTAAAGTACCAATTACTAAGGGACGAATCCCGTTAGGATCACGGACTCCCATCACACCTACGGGTGTGGCAATAGTTAAACTAAATGCACCTTGACAACGATGAAAAGCACTCATGGCCGCTGTTACCCAATCTGCACCAGCATTAACTTCTTGAGCGATCGCATAAGCAATCATTTCTGAATCCGTTGTCGTGACTAAGTTAAACTTATCTTTGACTAACTCAGAACGCAATTGGACGGTATTGACTAAATTCCCGTTATGTGCTAATGCTAATAAACCCAAACGAGTTTCCACCACAGCAGGTTGGGCGTTAACTTTGCGACTAGAACCAGTAGTAGAATAACGGGTATGACCGACTGCCAGATTTCCGGGTAATTGCTCTAGAATAGTTTCATTGAAGACTTGAGATACCAATCCCATATCCTTGTGTTGGTGAACGTGCGAACCCTCAAATGTAGCAATACCAGCAGATTCTTGACCCCGATGCTGGAGAGCATATAGTCCAAAGTATGTTAATTTAGCAACATCTTGTTCTGGGGCATAAATGCCAAAAATACCACAAGCTTCTTCCGGCTTGTCACTAGTATTTTCATGACTGTTGATTGAGTTATCGAGGTATTCATCCGTAATTACGGAATTAACGAGAATCATGCTGGTATTACTCCTGGTGGGGTGTCGAGTCACTGGGGATTGGAAATTACTCACAAGAGCGCAGGGGAGAGGGGGAAAATTAAGAACTATTACCCATTACCTTTTGCTTCTTAACAAATCGTTAACCATCCATTAAAACAGTACCTTAAATTGGTGCAGGATCAAGTATGAATTGTAAATTTTTATGTTCAAACCTTAATTTTTGATCTGGTCTAGGTGTTATTCTGAATTGCCAGACGTTTAGAGATTGCCCCATAATAGCGATCGCGCATATCTTCAATACTAACCTGAACTAACTTATGGTTGTCTGCCGTTAAAATCTGCAAATTGCCAGAATTAACTACTTTACCGATTTTTTGCCAATATTCCCCCAGATGTTCCTGTAAATAAGATTCCCAAATTTCTTGATTTTCACTACAGACAGAAACTAAAATTCTTGCTCCACCTTCACCGAATAGGACTTCATCAAATCGTAAATCATGATTTATCGTGATGGGGAAATTAATTTCTGCCCCCAAATTCCCAGAAAGACAAGATTCCGCTATTGCAACAGCCAAACCACCCTCAGCGGTATCATGGGCAGATTTTACCCAACCAGTGCGAATACCATGACGACAAGCCTGTTGTACACACCGTTCTAAATCAAAATCAACTTTAGGCGGCCTACCTGCAATTGTATGATGAATTGTTGCCAAATATTCAGAAGCGCCTAATTCAATTTTAGATTTTAGATTTTCGATTTGGGATTGAATAGGTAAACCAAGCAAGTAAATTATATCACCTAGATTTTGCCAACCCTGTCCGCAAATTTTAGTCAAGTCTTCAATTAAACCCACCATACCCACAACGGGAGTTGGGTAAATTGGTTGAGGATTTCCCTCCGCGTCAAAGGTTTCATTATATAGAGACACATTCCCCCCAGTTACCGGCGTTCCCAACTCCCGACAACCTGCACTCAAACCCCGACAAGCGGACGCTAATTGCCAATAACCAATGGGGTTTTCTGGACTACCAAAATTGAGGTTATCCGTCACAGCCAGGGGTTCAGCGCCCACACAGCTAAGATTCCGGGCAGCTTCTGCTACCACTGCCTTAGCCCCTTCATAAGGATCAAGATAGACATAGCGAGAATTACAGTCTACCGTAGCCGCAACAGCAGATTTTGGATTTTCGATTTGAGATTTTGGATTTTGGATTTTTTCTAAAGGACGAAGACGAACTACAGCAGCATCAGCCCCACCTGGTAATAATACTGTGTTATTTTGAACTTGATGATCATATTGGCGATAAACCCAGCTTTTAGAAGCAATAGTAGGAGTATCTAACAAAGTCAATAAAATATGATTCCAACTTTGCCAATTTCTGCCAATTTCAATTCCTGTCACATCACAAGCGGGTAAATTATCTTTTGTCCATTGCCAAGCTTTTTTAGCATACTCTGGTGCTTCTGTCAATAATTCTCTTTCATATAAAGGTGTATTTTCCGCTAAAGCCTCAGCGGTAATTTCGGCGGCGATTTTCCCCTCAAACCAAATCCTGACAATGGGTTCAGCAATTACCGTACCTGCAACTACCGCTTGTAGTCCCCAACGGTGGAAAATAGCGATTAATTCCTGTTCTCGTCCTTTTTCGGCGACAAATAACATTCTTTCTTGAGATTCCGACAGCAGATATTCATAGGGTATCATTCCTGACTCCCGCACCGGAATTTTATCTAAATCAAATTCAATACCGACACCACCTTTAGCGGCCATTTCCGAAGTTGAACAAGTGATACCCGCAGCGCCCATATCCTGTGCTGCTACTACAGCCCCAGTTTTAAATGCTTCTAAACAAGCTTCAATTAAAGACTTTTCTAAAAATGGATCTCCCACTTGCACCGCAGGACGATTATCCATAGACTCCTGGGTTAATTCTGCACTAGCAAAACTTGCCCCGCCCATACCATCCCGTCCGGTGGTTGAACCCACATACAGCACCGGATTTCCCACGCCTGAAGCCCCTGATTTGACAATTTCCGACGTTTCCATCAAACCCAGCGCCATGACGTTAACTAGAGGATTTCCAGAATAAGCGGGGTCAAAATACACTTCACCACCAACCGTGGGAACACCAACACAGTTACCATAATGACTTATGCCCGCAACTACGCCCGTAAATAATCTTTGGGTTTTGGGATCATTCAAATCACCAAAGCGCAAAGAATTTAATAAAGCAATAGGACGCGCCCCCATTGTAAATATATCTCTTAATATACCACCAACTCCGGTTGCAGCACCCTGAAATGGTTCAACAGCGGAAGGGTGGTTATGGGATTCTATTTTAAACGCTAATTGTAGTCCATCGCCAATATCCACAACTCCGGCATTTTCACCAGGTCCTACGAGAATACGCGGTCCTGTGGTGGGAAACTGTTTGAGTAAAGGGCGGGAATTTTTATAACAGCAATGTTCAGACCACATGACCCCAAACATACCTAGTTCGGCTTTGTTAGGGTGACGACCTAAGCGGCGGACAATTTCTGTATATTCTTCTGGTTTTATGCCTTCTGAGGCAATTTCTTGGGGAGAAAAGGGATTTTCGGAAGTGGTGGTCATGGTAGTTATACACCAAAAGGACAGAGAAATATTTTATAGCAACATAACCCACAATTCAGGGCTACTACATAAATTCTACCGGAGATAGACATTAGACATCTAGAGTAATTAAATGTGCATAACCTGAAACTCTTGTAGGGACAATTCATGAATTGTCACCACGATAATTTTCACAAGATGTCTATTTAGTTTTCTAAAAAGGGACTATGGAAACACTTATTAGGGCTAAGGACTGGACTACAAACAAAAGAAGTTTGTTTTTTGTGACACTTGCGTAAGTTCCACATTATAGGATAATTCTAAATATAGTTGAAAAATCAAATGGAAGTGCTATAAAGATAGAGTGACTAATAACCAAGTTATCGGCCAAGATAAATTGGTTTATTCCCTCAATTATAAGATCTTTAAGAGTAGATGAACAAAAAATTTATTTTAACCTTGATTTCTAGCCCCGTATTGTTCACATCCATGCTATCTATGGTGATGATGGCTAGACCTGCTCATGGTAATCAGGTATCTGATACTACTGGTACTCATCTATCTTGTGTCATATCTTCCCATTCTGCAACTCCGAAGCAGGTATGTATACAAGTAAATAACACTCTTCCCTCTGTTACAGAAAATACTATACAAATAGCACAAGCGCAAACAAATAACCCGAAAGAATTAGAATTTTCTGATGCAGAAAGTGATCTAGCGATCAAGTTATTTGGCTGTGATTGTCCAAGTTGTATCAATGCTGCTCGTCAGTTAAACGGTTTACCACCTTTACCAGTTTAATAAGTGACAGGGTAATTGGCAAAAATTTACCCATTACCCATTACCCATTACCCCTTATTTCCTAACAATACTTCTCTAATTATTTCCGTTGGTACTTCGTCAGTAACTTTGACTGCACCAATTTGGGTTGGTAATACAAAGCGGACTTTACCTGATTTAACTTTTTTATCTAATTGTAAAGCATCAATGATTGCTTCAACGTCTAAAGCTGCGGGTATTTGGATAGGTAAACCTGCTTTTTTAATTAAGGCATTTTGACGTTCTGTGTCTGCTTGTGGCCAAAGTTCCAATTTAACAGCAATTTCCCCCGCTGCTACCATACCAATACCTACAGCTTCACCGTGTGTTAAGAGACGATACTCAGTTAAGCTTTCCACAGCATGACCGATAGTATGACCATAATTCAAAATTGCCCTTAGTCCAGATTCTTTTTCATCTTTGCTGACCACATCTGCCTTTGCTTGACAGGAATGAGTTATTATGCTGTTTATCAGGTCGGATTTTACATAGCGGAGTTGGTCAAGGTGTTTGCTTGCTGCTAATTGAGTAAACAATTCGGTATCCCAAATGATACCATATTTGATCACCTCTGCCATTCCTGCGCGAAATTCCCTAGCTGGGAGGGTTTTTAACACGTCTGGGTCAATTAAGACTAAACTGGGTTGATGGAATGCACCAATCAAATTTTTACCGTGGGGATGATTTACACCAGTTTTTCCACCAATAGCTGAATCTACCATAGCCAGAAGACTGGTAGGGACTTGCACAACGTTGAGTCCTCTCAGCCATGTAGCGGCTGCAAAGCCCGTCATATCACCAATAACACCTCCCCCCAAGGCCACCATAGTTGAGGAGCGTTCTAGGCGATTTTCCAGGGCGATATCGTAGAGTTTTTGAATGGAGTTGAGGGTTTTGTAACGTTCTCCAGGGGGTAGGTTGTAGCTAACAACTTGAAAACCGGCATTTTCTAAAGAGGCGATCGCTCTTGGTCCATAATGTTTAAATATCATTGGGTTAGAAACTAGCAATACTTTCTTACCTAGTTTCAAACCGGCCATTTGTTCACCTAGTTGATCTAAACTCCCAGGTGCAATGGTAATATCATAGGATTTTTCTGGTATATCTACTTTAATTACAGAATTCATTCCCTAACCTTAATATAATCACTCCTCTGGGTATTTTACCCCAATTTGAGAATCTCTTTTCTATTCCCTGTTCCCTTTCATAATTATTGATGATTGAATAGAAATAAGTAACTAATGTGGAGAAAAACAAATGGCTGTAGTTGAATATGTTGTATTTTTAGGCGTGTTTATGGGTATAGCAGTTGGCTTGCTATTTGGTCTACGCAGCGCTAAGATACTGTAACCCGAAAATTAGACGCTAATTAAACCCACCTTATGTGGGTTTAGTCTATAAACTAAACATTTAATTATTTATTAGCATTCACAACTCCTTAGTTAATCCATATTGGAGTGATTCAAACCGTTTCACTATTTTATCAAAAGTTTCATCCCATTCTTCAATATCTAAAATTTTAGGCATACATTGGGAAATATATGTGTCTTGTCCCAAAATTATCTCGACAATTTGTTTGATTTTGTTAATAGTTTCACTTTTAAATTTATTTTGGATATTTCTACCTATAAAAATAATAGCCGCTTCGTCTACTTCAAATCTTCCTTCTATAATTTCATCAATAAATTCATCATAAACGCGCTGTTCATCTTCTTGATTAGGAGACTTTAGCAAAACTGTAATAATATCTTTTAAATCTTTATTTTCTCTTCTATTATTCCAAGCTAATAATTTTAACACTATAAAAGCATCAATATCAGCTACCCGAATTTCTAAGTTGTCAATTATTATAATTTCTGTATTTACAAACGCTTCTTCTAAACCCAAAATATTCATTTGATTACCATCAGACCAGTTAATTTCCTGGTTGGGTTTACTTATATCACCAAAAGGAATAACATCAACTTCCAGTTCTGTTTCAATATGAATAAACTTGTGAATGACTTTAGTTTTCTTAAATAGGGGATTTTGTCCAGTCGTCATTATACTAATAAGTAGATTATATCTCTCCCAATTATCTAATTTTACCGCCACATCCCAATCTTTGGTTGCACGACCTTGAACTTGATATTGACTATCAAAGATTAACATTCTTGCTTGAGCGCCTATCAAAAGCATGGGAACTTCTAATGAATCAATGATAGATTTAAAATCAGTGAGAAATTTTTTAGTTTCTAAGTCAAGTTGGGGATGTGATTTGCTCATATTATACCATTTCGGCTATTTCTTGTCTTGTAATAATATATTTTTTATAGAGACGTTTAGCTGTTTCTTTTACCCTTTCATCTGGATATAAACACAATTCTGCATGAATAAGTAAAGTATCTGCTATATGTTCATATAACGAATACTTAGGCTGATTTTTATTACCAAATTGCTTCAAGATGATAATATTACCCTTGGGATCTGGTTTGAGACGTAACATGGTTGTTATTACACGATAATTATATTCTTCAGGAATATGAATAGTCATGCTCATAGGTTTTAAATAATCTGTGTAAATTGCAGCACCTAATTCTCCTCCAATTATAATTTTTTGATTTTGGGCTATTTCTAGTATTTGTTTCAAAATATCGTTAAAATCTATATTTTCTCTGGTGCTAAATGTCCCTATTAAAAGTTCTGGACGCAAATTTTCTATATATCCCATTTCCCATCTTTCTAAAAGCTTTGTGTAATTTTCAATTCTATATGTTCCATTTCGTTGACGCTGTAAATAATTCAGTTGATACAAAGATTCTAGACTGGATTTTACAGTTTGAAAGTCAACACCTGCAACGTTTGATATTACTTCTAAAGTAGGATATTGTAAAATATATGGGTCTTGAAGTATAGCATAAGCCACTTTTAGGGTGTTGGTAGTAATTTTAGAAGCAGATAGTAATTTTTTCCTTTGTGTTGAACTACTTCTAACTAAAATATATAGTGATGAATTGTTAAGGTAAATATTACCTGTAGTGTCAATAAATTCAATGTTATTTTCTAACAACAAATCCAAAACTTCATCAGAAAGTGTGTCTGTAATGAGCAGTGTTCTCTTACCATTGCTCAGTTTTTCTTGCAGATGATGGATATAATTAATGTTTGTATCAACTGTGTCTAAAGTAATGGGAGCTTTAATTTCAACTAAATATTTAACTTGGTTGTGAGGCGTATATATTGTTAACAAACCATCCGCGAGAGTATTTTCTAAAAAAGGTTCTATTGTTGTTGTTGTCTCTATCTGGGGTAGTTCTTCCAGCTTTTGTATACATTTTTGTAACCAAGGATGCTTAGGTTGCATAGTATTTTAGAAATAAATGTTGCTATTATATCATGTCCGGTTGCACACTGATCCTATCTGTTGAGGCTGGTAATGGGTAATGGGTAATTGGTAATTGGGAAAAGGAAGTACAATGATGAACTATATCGTAAGTGATTGGGCGAACATAATTTCAGATATTTACTATTTGAGATAGGACCTTTCTATAAACCCAGTTTTAATTCTCTCAAACACTAAATCCATAAGTTCTTCAACTACTTTAATTGCTTTTTCTAAGTCTTCTCTGTTAACAACTATAGCACTTTTTTGTCCATGAGCAATTTTATTTCTTGTGTCTAGTAATTTATGAAGTTCTGTGTTTAATGGATACCCAGGTCTTGGAACTTTTGGTATTTCTTCTAGACTAAAATCCTTCAATATTCTATTTAATACTTTAAACCCCACATTGCTTTCTGTACTTATGTTTGGATGAATTTCTAAGGGGTTAGTTTTATAAAACTGACGCAAGTTGTTAAAAAAATCTACTTTCTTTGTAAATTTATCTGCATCTTCTTTTGGATATTGTTTAAATTGTGGGAATTTAGATTCCATATGATATATTATTATTGAATCACAAACTTTATCAATAGTAAGTTCTAATTTATTTAACTCTTGAACATATGTTTTAAATGCAGTTTGAATAAAACCTTCCCAAATAGAATAAATTATTGGGATTGAATGGTAAAGAAATAATTCTTCATCTCTTTGCGAAAATCCGTATCTGACATACAGCAATCTTAACCGTGACATTAATTCTCTTCTTTCCTCAATGTCTGACATTATTTCTTGTTCTAAAAGAGTAATCTGATTAGTCATTATTTATTGATGTTTCCAAATATTCTCTTTGCTTCTGTCAGACGATTGATAATTCTGTCTTTTTGATTATTTCCTCCTCTTCTAGACAACTTGATTAAAATTGTATCTTTACGTACTTCCTTATCTATTTTATTTAAGATCACTTCTGATGGTTGAGATTTGTAATCATCATAGTTTTCTGCCACACCAATTGTAATAACATCATAAAGCGCAGTGGCAAAATTGCCGTCATCCTGACGAAAAATCTTTCTTCCTAAAGGTTTAAGTAATGCAAATACTTGAGTAAATATTTTTTTGTACCCGTCATAATCAAAACTTTCATTTTCTAAAGCATCTTTCATAAATTTAGTCATGTGTTGTGAAATACTGGTGCGGACTTCTTTGAGATTGTTGTAAAGAGAAATAAATCTCAAAACCAATTCTTCATCATATAATTGCTCATATTGCTCATTACTTAAAGCGATTAATGTCCGAAAATCTTGATTAGCTGCAAGTTCTTTAAGAAAATCATTAAACTTAGGTGAAATATCCCTGTAAATACAATTTCTAATTTCCTGAGTAGTCAACGGAGAACCACCAGTATTCAATCTATTAAAAAGTTCAAAGCGCATATCATATTTACTATTCCATCTCAGAATTTCAACTCTGCAAGTTGATCTTTTTATGTTTAGTCGAAATTGATTTGGTATGGTTTCATAAGTGAATCCTTCTAAAGATTCTACTCTTTCACCTTTCATCAACTCCCAATTATTTTTATTTCTAATACCTTCATCTTCACTTTTCAAAACTCCAAAAAACGAAAGTACAGTAGAAATTCTTTGTAGTCCATCAACTAATTCCCATACTCCATCTCCATCTTCGGCTACAAATATTGGAGGAATGGGAATACCTAAAAGTATAGATTCAATAAAGCGTGTTCTCTGTTCTTCATCCCAACGAAAATATCTTTGAAATGCAGGTTTAATAACAATTTCTTTATCTTCATACATACGCATTATTTCCCCGAAAGATACATCAAGTCTATCGGTGTGTAATAAGTTTCTCTGTTCTTCGATTTGTATTTTCAGTTTTTCAATATCCATATTATTTAACGCTTAAAAATTTGCTGTGACTTATGGCTATTTTTGATTATATCAATTTTTCTAAATGAAATAGAAGATAATTTAGGTCAATTGGTTGGGTGGCGCTGTCGCTTAACCCAACCTACTTTTGTTATATCATTGCTGGAGTTGGTGTTTTTTCCTGCTTTTGGAAGGGGGGACGCATTTCTAAACCAAGTAAATTCAACATTTCTTTATCTGCGTCATAATCGGGACAGGGAGTGGTTACAGTCAACATTTTATGATCATCGCTGGAAAAGATGGAATTTGCACCAGCCATGAAGCATAAAGCCTGTTCTACTTGGGAAAGTCTTGCTCTACCCGCACTTAACCGCACGTCAGATTGAGGCATAATAATTCTAGCAGTCGCAATCATCCGCACTACATCCCAAATTGGGACATCGGGTTGATTTTCTAAGGGTGTACCGGGAACTTGGGAAAGAATATTGATGGGTACAGATTCGGGGTGAGGTTGTAAACTAGAGAGAGTATGTAACATTCCGACTCGATCGCTAATATTTTCCCCTAAACCGAGAATACCGCCCGAACATACGGTAACATTAGTTTGGCGAACATTGGCAATCGTATTTAAGCGATCGCTATAAGTTCGAGTAGTAATTACAGTGCTGTAGTATTCCTCTGAAGTGTCAAGATTATGGTTATAAGCATATAATCCCGCATCTTCTAAACGCTTGGCTTGGTTTTCTGTCAACATTCCCAAGGTACAGCATACTTCTAAACCCATGCTGGTTACGTCCTTGACCATATCCAGGACTTCCTCAAATTGGGAATTATCCCGGACTTCTCTCCAAGCAGCGCCCATACAAACTCGACTAACACCGCTTTCTTTGGCTGTTTTCGCAATATTCATCACTGTTTCTTTTTGTAGCAGTGCTTCAGGTTTTACCTCGGTTTTGTAGCGAGAAGATTGAGCGCAGTAACCACAATCTTCTGGACAAGCACCAGTTTTAATAGAGATAAGCTTACAAACTTGTATTTGTTCTGGTTTATGATATTGACGATGCACTGTAGCGGCTTGGTAAATTAGCTGTAGAAATGGGGTGTTATATATTGTTAAGATCTCTGTTGGTTGCCAATTGTAGCGTATTTCCACTGTAATGATCCTTTTTGTAGTCTTGTGGTTTAATTTTTCATTAGTATAGCTGTTCTTAAAATATTTACATTTGAGTATATGACATCAGAGCCACCAATTTTGAGGAGCGATCGCCTATTATTAAGAATGGCCGTGATAGAGGATATTCCCTATATACTCAAATATTTTACGGAAAATAAAGAACATCTTACGCCATTTTATCCTAAATGGGATGAACATTTTTTTACTGAAGAATATTGGCAATATCAAGTAGAAACCAGTTTTTGGGAATTTGTCAATAACTATTCATTAAAACTTTTTATTTATTTACAACATCAGCCAAGAATTGTAATCGGAACTGCTAATTTTAACAACTTTGTTTATAATGCTGCTCAGTTTTGTCAGTTAGGATACAGTTTAGCAGAATCAGCACAAGGTTATGGTTACATGAAAGAAGCGCTCTCTATTGCTATTAATTATGTTTTTGAAGAATTAAATTTCCACCGCATTATGGCTAATTATATGCCGCATAATCGCCGCAGTGGTAATGTTCTTAAAAGACTCGGTTTTGTAGTCGAAGGATATGCTAGGGATTATTTAATGATTAATGGGAAATGGGAAGATCATATTTTCACCAGTTTGACAAATCCCCACTGGAGATCAGAATTATAATACCTCAAAAAGTCGGTAATTTATAGATAATTATGGAGAAATAAATTATGTCAATTTATAATAATCGCGGGGCTATTTTAGCGACAATGCACAATAAAGAAAAAGTAATTTCTCCTTTATTGAAAGAACATTTAGGAATGAATGTGATAGTTACTGAAGGGTTAAATACTGATGTTTTTGGGACTTTCACCAGAGAAATTAAACGTCCAGATACACAAGTTATTACTGCTAGGTTAAAAGCTAAAAAAGCCTTAGAAATGTATGATCAAAAAATAGCGATAGCTAGTGAAGGAAGTTTTACACCTCATCCCCTAATTCCCTATATTTATGCTAATCGAGAAATAATTATTTTTTTGGATAAAGAAAATGATTTAGAAATTATTGGTGAAGTATTTTCCACAGAAACTAACTTTAATCATCAAACTATCTCTAGTTTAGAAGAAGCTGAAGAATTTGGAAAAAAAGTAGGTTTTCCTGAACATGGTTTAGTAGTTTCATTTGATAATATATCCACAGGAAAAACAGAATTTATTAAAGGTATTACCAGCCAAGAAAACTTGATCAATTCAGTAGAAATTGCCATAAAAAACACAAACGGTAAATTTAATATAGAAACAGATATGAGAGCAATGTATAATCCTACCAGGATGAAAAATATCGCCCTTACTACTCAAGACCTAATTAATAAAATTAATAGTTTATGTCCCCGATGTAATACTCCTGGTTTTATTATTAATCAGAAAATACCCGGACTACCTTGTGAACTTTGTCATCAGCCAACTTCATCAATTAAAGCAGTAATTTTTAAATGTCAAAAATGCAGTTTTACCCAACAAAAATTATTTCCTAACAATCAAGAATTTGCTGATCCTAGTTTATGTGAATATTGTAATCCTTAAAGCCTGGATTTTTTGAAGACCGCCTGGGAATAAATTCCCATTCTCATAGCCAAAGTCATCTGAAGATGACTAAAAATCCCCAGTTTACTCTAGTAAACTTTACTTATTGGCGCTAAAATGAATTTCAGGGTAGGTTTATCAGCCAATGGTAGACCTTTTTTGTCTATTATTAAAGAAATATCAATTAAGCCTAATTATAATGACTCTGGATGAAACTCCCAATCATACCTATTCTACCAATCCTTTGCTGACCCTCAACTATGAACCAGCCCTAGAATCTCTTGGTGATGAATATTACGATCAAGTTGTAGCAGAAGAATTTCCTCAACATACTCTCCGTTGGCGTAATGACCAACTATTACCCCGGTTAGGACTTGATCCCAGATCCGTAAAAGACGAAGATTTTATTAGTGCATTTGGTAAATTTAAGTACAGAAAACCCCTATTAGCCCTGCGTTATCACGGTTATCAATTTGGACAATATAACCCCCAATTAGGTGACGGTAGAGGCTTTCTTTATGGACAAGTACGGGGTATTGACGGAGAATTATACGATTTTGGTACAAAAGGCTCTGGGAGAACCCCCTACTCGCGCGGTGGTGACGGTATGCTAACACTAAAGGGGGGAGTGCGGGAAGTTCTCGCAGCTGAAGCACTTCATCGTTTAGGTGTGGGTACTTCTCGCTGTTTAAGTATGATTGAAACAGGTTTACAACTATGGCGTGGTGATGAACCCTCACCGACTCGTTCCTCTGTGATGATACGTATGAGTAAATCACATATTCGATTTGGGACTTTTGAGCGATTAAACTATTTCCAACGACCTGATTTAACTCAAAAGCTTTTAGATCATGTCATTGAGCAATATTACCCTCATTTACAGGCTGAAGATGATAAATATGCTTTATTTTACGCCGAACTAGTGCAACGAGTTGCAAAATTAGTAGCCCAATGGATGGCAGCGGGTTTTTGTCATGCAGTGCTGAATACTGATAATATGTCAATTACCGGGGAAAGTTTTGATTATGGACCCTATGCTTTTATTCCTACCTACGATCTGCAATTTACAGCGGCATATTTCGATTATTATAGACGTTATTGTTACAGTCAACAACCAGGGATTTGCAAACTGAATTTAGAACTTTTGCAAGAACCCTTAAAAGCGATAATTCCCCAAAATGATTTAGATATTAGTTTATCTAAATTCGGTGAATATTATCAAACCGAATATCGAGCTTTGATGTTGAAGAAATTGGGTTTTGCAGATTTACAATTAGAGGAAGCTGATGAATTTTTGAAGTTAACTATTACCTTTTTACATGATAGTCAAGTTGGTTATCATCAATTCTTTGCTGATATAGCTAATACCTTTTCTAGTAAATGGAGAGATGATCCAGCTTTAGTAATGAATGGTTCAGAAATTATCCCCCCGTTGGGACAATCAGTAATCTTTGATAATTGGTGTTTTCTCTATCATAAAATCCTGAATCATTTTGATCTTGAACAAATGGATAAAATTGGGAAAACTTTAACCGAAACTAATCCAAAAACAGCATTATTAAGACCTGTAATTGAGTCAGTTTGGGAACAAATCACTGAAAATGATAATTGGCAACCTTTTTATGATTTAGTAGAAATACTGCAAAAAGGGAAGTAATACCAGAACCCCACCCCCAACCCCCTCCCCGCAAGGGAGGAGGGGGCTAAAATTTATCCATTCAAGTACGTACCAGTATATCGCTCATAAAAGAGATGTAAATATCTCCTTTCTCACTACCTCTGTGATCTCTGTACCTGGAGTGGTTCATTTCAAAAAGTCGGGGATCTAAACTTACCAAAACTATGATCAGCATTAATTTCAATTACTAAATCAACAGAGGATGATTTCAGCAAAGGATTAATAAATAATTCCGGGTGTAAAGAACGCCAAAAATAATTCACAAATTCCTCTATTTGTAATTCATTCATTCCTGATTTACCAGTAGCAATCATTTGTTTTTCCGCTTGTTTTCGCCATACTAAAGAATAACGATAATCTGTAGGATAAAGGACTATTAAACTATTCAATTTTTCCCAAAGTGGTAAATAGGTTTTAAGTTGAGCATTCATATCAGCAGCAAATTGTTTATCTGCATCTGTAATAATAGGTGGTGGTGCTGTTAAAAACGCTCTGGGATTAATTGGTTGTACACCCACAAACCAACCTTCAAAGAGAACAATATCTACAGGATTTGTGATAAACTCAGGAGTAGTGCGATCGCCAGCGCCCCCATAAGCAGATTTATCAAATCTAGGAATCATGACAGGACCCTTGCCTTGAGCAACTTGATCGAGTACACTTAAAGCTAGGTGAATATCGTGGGTTCCAGGCGGTCCGCGCCAAAGCAAACGAGAATCCTGTTGTATTAAAGCCAAGCGATCATTATAAGTTTTGTACAAGTCATCCAAAGACAAACTTAAAGTCTGGTATCCCAAATGCTGGAGAATCAAAACCAGTATTTTAGACATGGTAGTTTTACCTGTTCCCTGTGAACCTAAAATACCTTGAATAAAAGGTTTACCTAACTGTTGACGCTGGTCTGCAATTTTGATACTCAAAGGTAGCCACAAATCCCATAGTACCTCTAACATTTTTTGGGGTTCAGTTTTTAAAGTAGTTTCACAAAACTGACTAAAATCAGGGAAAACTAACTTTAACAAGTCCCCTCTCCTTTGCATAACTGGGGCTACATTATCAGCAGTGATATTAAATACCTTAGCTCTCAAAGGATCTGCTAGGGCTGCGGCTTGTGCTAATAGTTGCCAAGACGTATCCGTTGTCAAAATTTTACTTAGCCATTCACTACTCATAAAATTAAGAACCCAGTTTCAAAGCTTCTAGAAATAGGCTGTAGATAAAACCAACTTTCAGATAGTTGAGTGTTTCTACCCAAAGTGCTGCCCGCGCCAACCAGGAGCGACTGTAAAATATTCTACTGAATATTTCAGTAAGTATCACTAAAAATGCAGCTACCACGATGTCTAATTCTGCCTTTTGTCCAGCGGTTGTTGATACTGCTGATCCCAAAAAAAAGCCAAACAGAAAACTAATTAGTATCAATGATAACCGTCGCCAAGGATTAAGAAACCATTGACTTAGGCTTCTAGTTATGGTGTCTAACAGGTTGTTGAGACGAGTATTTTGCATGGTAGCAAAGAACAGAAAACAGGGTGAGAAAAACTAGTTTTGATGCTGTGAAATTTGATAATCTACTTTAGATAATCTAAGTAAACCCGTTTAATTACCATTGGGGATCATTGATAACCATATCGGTTGAGCCTAGCCTTTAATTTTATTTGTAACTGTATCTGACTATGAAAAATTCCATGTATCAGTATCGTAATTTGATGATTGTTTTTTTGGCATTAGGACTAATTGGGATAATAGCAGCATGGTTAAATATCAGCATATCTTTTGAGTCTACAAATCCAGAAACAATATCAAAAGTCACTCAAAATACACCATCTGGAGTGACAAACACTGAAAATGGAGAGGAAACTAATTCAAATAGTACACCAATTCAACCAGTAGAATCGAGTAGCCAAAAAAGAGAGTCTACCGTTTTGTCTGATCAGGTTAATTCAGATACTACAACTAAAGTACCAGGATTGCTGCGCGTCAGCAACAAAACAACTCAACCCATACGTCTGGTATTATTAGCCAGACAATTATCTCAAAAAAGTGCCAATATTAATAAAATCAAATCTACTCCTCCCGCTCATTGGGATTTTGCACCAGAAGAAGGAAGTGAGAGAGGATTAGTTTTATCCTTGCCTCAAGCTAATCTAAGACTAGAGAAAGGTGATATTTTAACAGCTTTTGCCCAAGATGGTTCTCGGCGCTATTGGGGACCCTATGTCGTCGGGGAAACTTCCTCTCCCCAATGGCAACCTCAAGGACAAGAATGGCAGTTAGTGTTACAAAATAGGTAATTGATCAGGGCGGGAGTTTATTTGTATTTTGTTTGAGTGTAAACTATATTGAGTATTTCCGGTAAAATGGTTGATAAGTGGTTTCATGATTTACAACAGCGTCCAGTTCTAGCTGTAGCGGTTTCGTCCCTGTGGTTATTAGTAATTGGTTGGATAGCTTTTGGCTGGAATTTGGGTAATGTGGGCTTAATTGATGAAACTGAGCCACTTTTTGCCGAAGCTTCCCGACAAATGTTACTTACTGGTGATTGGATTACTCCGTTTTTTAACGGAGAAACTCGCTTTGACAAACCTGCTTTAATTTATTGGTGTCAAGCCATCGCCTATTCTATTATGGGCGTTAATGAATGGGCAGCCCGTACGCCTTCTGCATTAGCAGCTATGGGCGTAATTGCTTTGGCGTTTTATACTGTACAGTGGTATTTTACTAAAAAGGACGAATTAGAAAAAGTTACCAACTTACCCAGACGTTACTTGACAGCAGCCTTAGCCGCAGCTTTAATGGCACTTAACCCCGAAATGATCGTTTGGGGCAGAACCGGGGTTTCTGATATGTTACTCACAGGCTGTATAGGTTCGACTTTGTTATGTTTTTTTCTGGGGTATGCTCAGAATAACAGAGTAATTGTCATTGCTAATTGGCAATTTCCTAACCAATGGTACTTAGCAAGTTATGTTTTAATTGCTGGAGCAATATTAACCAAAGGTCCGGTAGGAATTGTTTTACCAGGACTAATTATGATTGCTTTTGCCTTGTATGTCGGCAAATTTTGGCAGATTTGGCGGGAAATGCGGCCAATTTTAGGCATGGTTATAGTTTTAGTCCTATCACTTCCCTGGTATATTTTAGTAACTTGGCGTAATGGCTGGAATTTTATTAACGCTTTCTTTGTGTATCATAACATAGAGCGTTTTACAGAAGTCGTCAATGGTCACTCAGCGCCTTGGTATTTCTACTTCTTAGTTGTATTACTGGGTTTTGCGCCTTATGCAGTATATATCCCTGAGTCCCTAGTGAGGCTAAAATTGTGGCAGCGATCATATTGGCTACAAAAAGAACGGTCTCAACACTTAGGTTTATTTGTCAGTTTATGGTTTTTGGGAGTATTTGGCTTTTTCACCGTTTCCGTCACCAAATTACCCAGTTATGTGTTACCCTTAATGCCAGCGGCAGCTATTCTTGTGGCATTATCCTGGAGTGATCTTTTCCCCACTTCACAAAACTCCACCCCAACCCATCTCGCTTTTTTACGTATTAGTGCTTGGGTAAATGTAGCTTTTATCACTTTTATTTCCATTGCTCTATTTAATCTTACCCAAATTGTTGGACCTGATCCGGCGGCTCCTGAATTATATGCAGAAATGGAGAAATCAGGTATACTCAAATATGGAGGCATAATTTGGTTAATAATTACTCTGATTTCTTCTATATTGATCTTAACTCACCGTTATCGGCAGATTATCATAATTAATTTAGTGGGATTTACAGCCTTTATTGCTATTTCTTTGATGCCTGCAATTTTAATTATGGACCAACAGCGTCAGTTACCTCTGAGGGAATTATCAGCTTTAATTGTTGAATCAAAACAACCCAATGAAGAATTGATTATGGTTGGTTTCAAAAAACCTACGGTGACGTTCTACACAAAGCAAAATGTTAATTACATCAAATTTTCCCAAGCAGCTTTAAAATATATTCAAAACCCAGAATTATCAAAAACTAAATCATCATTATTAATGCTCATTGAACAAGAAAAATTTCCAGAAATGGAATTACAACCAGATACTTACAAAAGTCTAGCCACAAAAGGAGCTTATCAATTAATTCGTATTTCTTTGGCAAAAGTCAACAAGGATAAGTTAAATCCATCTTGAAGTTATCAGTATACTTTGTATTAATTTTAACATTGAAAAAATTTTCTTTTTTTAGGTTAAACCTATTGACTTTCGCCTGCGGGGATGATATTTTTATAATGGGAATGCGTGGGTATTTGGATAAGTATCAACACTCCATTATTTACGCACTATCATCATACCACGACCGCTGCGGATGCAAACCGTAATTATTAAAAATTTTTTTGAAAAATTTATACAAAAAGCGTAAGTATAGATAACTAAACAAGGCTAAAATCTTTTATTACAGCCACGGGTTCTCCATCAGTGCTAGGATACTCAATGGTGATGTCGCTTAAATTTATGGTTGTAGTCATAGTTTTTTCCTAATTAACCACACTATCAGGATCTACACCGAGCGATCGCAAATATTCTGCTAATTTATTTGCTCTTTGCATTTCAGTTTCAGCCCGTTGATATTCAGTTTCAGCCCGTTGATATTCAGTTTCAGCCCGTTGATATTCAGTTTCAGCCCGTTGACGTTCAGTTTCAGCCTGTTGACTCTCATTATGAGCTTTTTCTGCTAGTTCTGTGGGTATGAGTAATTTATCACCTGTATCAAGACGATAAAATCTTAAAAGCTCCCCTTCTACTTCTAGACGCAATCCCAACGGATGAGATAAACTATCAGTAATAGGTTGATATATCTCGTCCTGTAAACGATACCCCTGTAACTTTGTGTTTATCCATTCTCCTTTCGGGTCAAATAACCAATATTCTACAATTCCTAATTGTTCATATAATAACTTCTTTTGCTCTTGGTCTTGCTTTTGAGTTCCCGCACTAGTCATTTCCAACACAACTTGGGGAACTTGACCTTCTTCCCAAACCTTATAATTATCTCTACCCCCAGGTGGTACGTCAAAAATTACCATCACATCTGGTGCTACTCTTAATCTCGGAAAACCTTGAGCATAGTATAAAAATTGATTTGCTAGTACCGTTGCTTGTCTTCCTGCTAGGTACTGTTGCAAAACCTCTAAAGTAGTTAAAATCGCATAGAGATGTATATAGGTTTCTGCCACGGGTTCTCCATCAGCGCTAGGATATTCAATGGTGATGTCGCTTAAATTTATGGTTGTAGTCATAGTTTTTTCCTAATTAACCACACTATCAGGATCTATACCGAGCGATCGCAAATATTCTGCTAATTTATTTGCTCTTTGCATTTCAGTTTCAGCCCGTTGATATTCAGTTTCAGCCCTTTCTCGTTCAGTTTCAGCCCTTTCTCGTTCAGTTTCAGCCCTTTCCCGTTCAGCTTCAGCTTTTCTAATTTCCTCTAAATTTGCTTCTTCCGGTGTGAGTACCAATCTTCCCGCAACAGTAAAATACCTCAATCTATTTTCCCATACTCCTAAGTATAATCCCAGTTCTTGACTCCAATACCAGCCATTTTCCGATACTGGAATAATTTTATATTCACTGTCTGTTAATCTCCACCCTACCAATTCTAGGGTATTTGGTGAAAACCAAAAATACTCAGGAGTGCGGAATTGATTTTGATATAACTGTTTTTTCAATCCCTTATCTACTTTTGCGGTAGAATCAGAAAGTAGTTCAATGATCACATTAGGATATTTACCATCTTCTTCCCAAATTACCCAAGACAGACGGGGACGTTTTTCTGTGTCTTTGACTAGAAAAAAATCAGGTCCCCTAAAGTCTCGATTTTTTAACTGTTGTCGGCTATAATAGATACTGAGATTTGCACCAATGAAAAAATCCTCTCTATCACGCCATAACCATTCTAAGCAGGTTACTAATATTAATAGTTGTGTATAATGTAAAGAGCTTTCCATCTCTGGTTCGTCGCTGAGTAGTTCCGTGCAATCAGGCATTAATGCTTCTATTTCTTGTGCGGTTAAAGCCATAAATTTTATGGGAATAATTTACTATCTTTTGTTAATTATAAAATATCAGGATCTACAGTAAATCCATAAACTGATGTCGCCACAGATGAAAACAAGTCCAGCCCAAAGCTAAAATAATTATACCACTCAGTAAAGCTCCCCAAATCAAGCCTAAATCTGGTGACGCACCTGATAATGTAATCTGACGGAGACTTTCAATAATTGGGGATAAAGGATTTAAACCTAAAAATTGCTTGACCTGCTTTGGTACAATAGCTGCTGGATAAAATATAGGACTGCTAATCCAAATTACAAATACCACTAATTCATAAAAATAAGGTAAATCTCTAAAAAATACGTACAAAGCACTAACTAAAAACCCGACCCCTGTAGAAACTAAAATCAGTGCAATAAATGGAAATATCAACGCTAGGACATTGACTAGACTTTTGGAATTAACTAAAGTCATTATTGCCAATAATGGAAATGCTCCCACTGAAAATTGAAAGACATTAGCTGCAATCATTGATACCGGGAAAACACTAACTGGCAACTGAATTTTATTTAATAATGCACCATTACCGACTACACTAGCTAAAGCCTGGGATGTGCAAGCGGAGAAAAAATTGATGACTAACAGCCCTGTGAACGCTGCCAGCATATAGTTAAGAATGGAGTTACTATAATAAGATGCAAAGGTAGCACCAAAAATAGCCGTATATAACCCTGTCATAATCAGTGGGTTCAATAGAGACCAATAAACCCCTAGAATAGAACCCCGGTAGCGTACTTTCAGGGTTCGCACTACTAAAACATACAGCAGTTCCCAATAACGCTGCACTTGTGACCAATTTAAATTATTTTTCAGGGAAAGTGTCATTTTTCAAGCACCATCGTTACACACAGGAAAAAAGTTGTTCTTATTTGGGTATTTTACACCATAACAGTCTAATCATCTACGATTAATTACGATTTCTTTCTTATCAACCCCAAACCTTGGATTTATATAGGTTTAGAGTTTATTTAGCATCTCCTACATATTTGGTTACTTTAAACTATCGGGGTCTATTCCCAGAGACAATAAATGCGCTGCTAAAAGTTATACTTTGTCTTTTTCATGCGCTAATTGTTGTTCAGCTTCCAGTGCTTTTTGCTGGAATACTTGAGCTTCTTGTTCAGCTTGCAGGGCTTTTTGCTGGGATGCTTGAGCTTCTTGTTCAGCTTGCAGTGCTTTTTGCTGGGATGCTTGAGCTTCTCGTTCAGCTTGCAAAGCTTGGTTTTTAAGTTGCAGAGCTTCTTTTTGGATTTTTATAGCTGTTTCTTCTGGTGTTGGTACTAATTCACCTGTAGCTGTAAAATAACGAAGTTGACTATTTGCTACACCTAAATATAAATTTAGGACTTTACTCCAAAGTAATCCTTGTTCATTGGGAACAATTTCTTGATATTGATTTCCTACGAGTCTTAAACCTGTAAATTCTAAAGTTTCGGGACTAAACCAGAAATATTCTGGAGTACGAAAGCGAGTTTCATAGAAAGCTTTTTTTAAATTGCGGTCAATTTCGGCTGTACTATTTGACAGTAATTCAATAATCAAATCTGGATAACGGCCATCTTCTTCCCATACAACCCAAGAAGTGCGATGAACTTTTTCTGTATTTTTGACTAAAAAGAAATCAGGTCCGCGAAATTCTCGATTTTTTAACTGTTGACGACTAAAGTAAATAGTGAGATCTGCACCAATAAAAAAATCATTTTGATCGCGCCACAACCATTCTAAACTAGTTACTAGTATTAGTAACTGCATATAATGTAAAGAACTTTCCATTTCCGGTTCATCACTTAACAAACGAGTGGCATCCGGCATTTGTTGTTCTAGCTGCTGGGCTGTAACAAACATAAGAGTATACCTACTTGCTTACTGATTTAATTTTAAACTAAAGACGGTGAAAATAGAGTGCCAGATTCCGCTACACTGAGATTGAGATTATTGGATGTTAACTAGATCATGGAAATTGGACAAAAAGTTAAAGTAATTCGTTTGCGCGACCGGGTATCCTCTACTATCGCTCAAAAACTAGGAGAAATCGGCATTATCCAAGGCTACAAAGTCACTGACGGGGCAGGAATTGGTGTGGTGGTGAAGTTTGAGGATAACTTCTCTACCTGGTTTTTTGCCGATGAAATCAAACCAGCTTAATCAAAATAACTCACAGCAGAAGCTAAAAAGATTGGTTGAGTGCTAAGTTGTAATTGACAAGATAGGCGATTTGGAAATTGAGTAATGGCCTTGATACTGACATTTTTGGGCAAAAACGGCATCTGTCGCAGTAAGATAGCGATCGCCGCAGCCATTAGTTTGGCAACACAAGGTAAAAGGGTACTCTTAGCAGGACTAGCAGATCCAACATTGCCAATTCTACTCAATACGGCTCTGACTCCTGACCCCCAGGAAATCTCTCCCAATCTCCAAGCAGTACAGTTTACAGCGTCTGTACTGCTAGAACGCAATTGGGACGAGATGAAAAAACTAGAGGCTCAATACCTGCGTACACCGATTTTTAAAGAGGTTTACGGGCAAGAATTAGTAGCATTACCAGGTATGGATCACGCCCTCGCGCTCAATGCCCTGCGTGAATATGATGCCAGTGGCAAATATGACGCAATTATCTATGATGGCACGGGGGATGATTCCACCTTGCGAATGTTGGGAATGCCAGAATCTTTGAGTTGGTATGTGAGACGATTTCGGCAATTGTTTATTAACTCTGATTTGGGGAAAACAATTACAGAATCTCCCTTTCTTCAACCTCTAATTAGTAGTCTTTTTAATGTTAATTGGACTGCTGATAATTTCGCCCAACCTACTAACCAAGTTAATGGTTTTCTCGAACAAGGTAAAGCCGCTGTGGCTAATCCCCAGCGTGTCGCTGCTTTTCTGGTGACAACATCAGACTCAATTGATCTGGCAAATTCGCGCTATCTTTGGGGAAGCGCTCAACAAGTTGGTTTAACTATTGGTGGGTTAATTTTAGTAGCTGGAGGGGAAAATACTCATCTAACCTCGGAATTTGCACCTCTACCTGTGAGTATAGTTCCTGATGTATCTAATGGTGAATGGCAACCTCTAATTAATGCTTTACCCAATTTTGTTGAGCAAGCATTACAAGCTAACCAACCAATAGAAATTGATGTACATAATCGCCAAGTACGCCTCTTTTTACCTGGTTTTGACAAAAAACAAGTTAAACTTACTCAGTACGGTCCAGAAGTCACGGTAGAAGCCGGAGATCAAAGACGCAATATCTTCCTCCCTCCTGCTTTAAGTGGTAAACCTGTGACTGGGGCAAAGTTTCAAAACAGTTATTTGATAATTTCTTTTTAGGTCATAGGTAATAGGTAAAAGAAATTGGTTGTACCAATTTTGCCTATTACCAATTACCAATTACCAATTACCATTACACCTTATGTCTGAATCAAATTCTATTAATCCAAATCCTCAAGGAAATGAGGGGGTTGGAGAATCTACAAATCAAGAAGTAACAACAACGGAAGACCGTAATGCGAAAACTCGGCAATTGTTGGGAATGAAAGGTGCAAGTCCGGGGGAAACTTCTATTTGGAAAATTCGCTTACAATTGATGAAACCAATTACCTGGATTCCCCTAATTTGGGGTGTGGTCTGTGGTGCGGCTTCTGCTGGTAATTACACTTGGACTCTGGAAAATGTTCTCAAATCAGCCCTTTGTATGCTGCTTTCTGGTCCTTTATTAACCGGTTATACTCAAACTATCAATGATTATTATGATCGGGACATTGACGCTATTAATGAACCTTACAGACCTATTCCTTCCGGGGCAATTTCCCAAAAGCAAGTAATTAGCCAAATCATTGTTTTACTATTATTAGGATATGGGGTAGCTTATACTTTGGATTTATGGGCAAATCATCCATTTCCTACTGTTTTAATGTTGTCTGTTTTTGGTAGTTTCATTGCTTATATCTATTCCGCACCTCCATTAAAGTTAAAACAAAATGGTTGGTTAGGAAATTATGCCTTGGGCGCTAGTTATATCGCTTTACCTTGGTGGGCCGGTCATGCTTTATTTGGTGAATTGAATTGGAAAATTGTCGTTCTGACTCTGTTCTATAGTTTGGCAGGTTTGGGTATTGCCATTGTTAATGATTTTAAAAGTGTGGAAGGCGATCGCCAATTAGGTTTACAATCATTACCAGTTATGTTTGGGGTACAAACTGCGGCTTTAATTTGTGTGGTCATGATTGATTTATTTCAAGGTTTGGTTGCTGGTTATTTGGTCAGTATTCACGAGAATTTATATGCAGCTATTCTCGTATTATTAATTATCCCCCAAATCACTTTCCAAGATATGTATTTCCTCCGTGACCCCATAGCTAATGATGTCAAATATCAAGCCAGCGCCCAACCTTTCTTAGTTTTGGGAATGTTGGTAACGGGTATTGCATTAGGTCATGCTGGAGTTTAACATTTATTAATTCCAAATCCCCCGATTTTTTCAGAAGTCGGGGATTTAACTCCTCAGTTTACCAAGTTTAGCAATTGCCATGTTAAATTTTATCTCTTTCCTCACTCACGGCATACAACCTTTCTTAGTTCCGATTTGCTTTTTCATAGCTTGGACTATGATTATTATGGTATTTTTGAATTTATGGACAGCTACAAAGGAGACCGTTAAAATTGCCCAAGAAATGCACAAAATCCCCTGTCATAATTGCCAATTTTTCACCAATAATTACCGTCTTAAATGTACGGTAAATCCATATATTGCTAGTACAGAAGCAGCAATTGGTTGTAAAGATCATCAATCATATTCATGATTTGTTCTGCTTCTAAATCGTTGTTTAATATGTAGGGCTTGCTGAATAAACATAAAACCATTTATTTATTAACAAAGGGTTTCGCGGATTTTTACCACAAAAAAGTGCCAGGTTTTGGCTAATGGTGTCTCAAAATGAATTCCATTTTTCTTTGTCGGATTTGGAAAATTGAGGATATCCAGACAGTTAAAACTGTTCCCTGTTCCCTGTTCCCTGTTCCCTGTTCCCTGTTCCCTGCCTTCACAGACAACTTATTCAGCAAGCCCTATATAGAGGTGCGTTACGTTTCACTACAAAATAACTGACTACAAAATAACTGACAATTATCTATTAAATCATCTCTAACAACACTTTTAAAACCCCTTTAGTTTTAGCTTTTTCAACAGCTTCTAAACCAAGAGATAGGGGATAAATACCCTGAATTAAAGATTGTACATTTACCTTTTTGGTCCCTAATAATTCTAAGGCTGGCACAAAGGGACCACAACGAGAACCAATGAGGGTAATTTCATCTACCACTAAAGCAGAAGCATCTAAACTAAGATTTCCTGCATAGGTGCTTTTTAAGATTAATGTACCACGAGGACGTAAAGCCCGTCGGGCAGTATTAAAACCTTCTGGATTTCCTGTACAATCAATAGAAACATCAAAATATCTATCTTTGACAGTATTAGCTAAAGCGGTTTTAATTCCTCTTGCTGCTAAATTTAGTAATTTATCTTCATGTCTTCCCACTACTAATAAATCACAACCAGTTAAAGCTAAAGTTTGGGCTATTAATTGACCCAGTTTACCATCTCCAACTACTAATACTCGATCATCTTCACATAATGTTATTTGTTGTTGAATTTCCAAAGCTGCGGCCAGGGGTTCAGTAAAAGTTGCAGCCGCTGTAGAGACATTTTCCGGTACAATATGCAAATTTTCAATAGGTAAAGATAGGTATTCTGCAAAAGCACCATTACGGTTGACAATACCTAAAACCGTCCGATTTTCGCAATGGGTAGGTTGTCCACTGCGACAAAAGCGACAATAACCACAAGCAGCGTTAATTTCACCCACTACTCTTTGATTAATTAAATGTTCTGGACCTTGTTCTACAACACCAACAAATTCATGGCCAATAATGCCAGTATAGGGATAATAACCTTTAATTAATTCCAAATCAGTATTACAAATTCCTGCACACAAAACCCGCACTAAAGCCTCTCCTTGAGGTGGTTTAGGAATAGGAATATCAGTACGTAATTGTAATTGATTATTTTCTAGCCAAAGTCCTTTCATAATTTTGTTATTTATTATTTGTTATTTCTATACTTCTACTCCTTCTAAAATTCCCATAATAACAGCAAATAAACTATCTAAATCTCCGGGAATTTTAAACAAGTTAATATCTTGGTTAATTTGTTTTTCACTACTATCAAGTTTACCAAATTGCCAAATATTACCAATTGTAACTGCACCATATAATATACTTTTTTCCTGAATTTGAGATAAAGCAATTAATTCTACAGCTAATTGAGTAAATCCTCTAGTTAAATCATCATTTTTAGCTTCGATAACTAGAAAATTATTCTTTAATATTAACAGATAATCAAGATTACCTTTAAGACGATTATTAATATTAAGAGGATATTCAATTCGCATTTGACAATGACAATAACGAATTACTTCCAATAGTATAGGAGATACTAAGGTTTCTCTTCTAGCAGTTTCATTACTTAAACTGATAAAAGGTAAAATGTCTTCTATTCTTTGTTTGAGTTCTGGGAGTTTATTTAGTGGGTTAGCAGTTTGCGGTAAAGATAAATGGGATTTAATTAGTGTATAATCAAATTCGGCCAAGATATCATCACCTTCATAGGGTAACTCAAAGTATGACCGAAAGGTATAAGATCTATTGTCCTGTAAAATTTTTATTTTAGCCATAGTATACCATGATTGTACTAACTTCCAGAAATCTCCAGAAATCAAAGTATTTTAGAGTTTAAGATGGGAGAGAAAGGGTGTAAAAATGGGGACTAAACTTAAATTACTCACAACCATGGTCGGAAAACAGCGATCGCTATAATCCATTCCCGGCGATAATGGAAAAGACACAGAATTGAGAGATAACCATGTACCACCAGCAGCTTGAACAATTACCCAAGCAGCTGCAATATCCCATATCTTTGGTGTGGCTTCAATTCCTCCCAAAACCGCACCGGTTGCGACTGTCAGAAAGTTATAACTAGCAACCCCTAACATCCGAATTTTACAGGGAAAATCCGGTTTAATAATGCCGGTACTGCGAGAACAAAGATTAAAAAAGTGGTTTTTACTAGGAATATCTTTACTTGTATGGATAGGATGATGATTTAAAAATGCTCCCGTTGGCGTTGTTAAGCCCGATGAACCCGCCCAAAAACCGTAAAATGCTTGATTTAATGGTGGCACATAAACATAGCCAAAAATCGGCGTTCCTCGATAAAGTAAACCCAGAGAAATTGACCAAATAGGAAGTCCTCTGGTAAAATTGGTTGTACCATCTAAAGGATCAATAACCCAACACCATTCTTTATCAGGAAAACTTTGACCTGCTTGCAGCACTTTATCACTTTCTTCGCTCAGAATGCCATAACCTGAGAAAGTAGAAACAATGGCATCTCTAATTTCTTGATCTGCCCATTTATCGGATTTTGTGACTAAACTACCATCAGGTTTTTGTGTGGCTTGAACTTTGCCAAAATCCTGCATTAATTGTTTTCCTACTCTGATAGTAGTGGTTTCAGCAAATTCTAAAATTGTATTCCAAAAGTCGTTCATTTGTTATTAGTCAGTTGTTAGTAGGGGCAAACCCCCCGTGGTTGCCCTTTGTCCGTTGTCCGTTGTCCGTTGTCCGTTGTCCGTTGTCCGTTGTCCGTTGTCCGTTGTCCGTTGTCCGTTGTCCGTTGTCCGTTGTCCGTTGTCCGTAGTCCGTTGTCCGTTGTCCGT
>Ga0315905_10000280_pt1 | contig 55634 bp, 75 predicted proteins | sample LakEriMetagenome_5_FD_203522 | JGI IMG/M metagenome (GOLD analysis project Ga0315905, IMG submission 203522) | Freshwater fungal communities from buoy surface, Lake Erie, Ohio, United States - Buoy 4 MA121 | ecosystem: Environmental > Aquatic > Freshwater > Lake | place: USA: Lake Erie, Ohio...
GCTCAGGCACTTTAATTAAAATTTTTACTGCTGGTGCAAACGGCTCTTATGTTCAAAAGATTCGTTTTAGACCTGTTGCTGCTTCAGCAGGCAGTGTGGCGGCTACAGTTTGTCGTATATTTATTTCATCAAGTTCTACAACAAGCACAACGGTTACATGGTTGTACGATGAAATCACATTGCCCGCTGTAACTATGTCAAATACTGCTGCCTCAAGTGTGTTTGAGTTGCCCATCAACGTGGCGCTTGATCCTAACTATTTGTTGTATGCAACTTTTGGAACATCAACTGGAACATCACCATCTGGCTACTCTATCGTCACAATTGCTGGAGATTACTAAAATGATTACATGGTTTGAAATCACATTTACTAATAACTCAACTGGCTATCAAAAAATGGAAGATGGCAATTGCATTGGCGTTTATTATGCTGACGGCACACCCGCTGGTGTAAATGAAAACATTGAATACACTTGCACAAACGACAACGCTACAGCACCAGCTTGGTATGTCCCTCCTGTAGTTGAGCCTACACCAGAAGCATAAAAATGTTTCCATTCCCCATAGCCACCCCGCAAGGTTGCAACATCCAGACGTTTTATGGTACTAGTGACGCTCCTGATGAGGCTCAAATGTCATGGACTAAACCAGTTGGTGCTAGCCATGTGTATATGATGTTGATTGGTGCTGGTGGTAATGGTTCTGGTGGCGGTTCTGGTGGCGGTTCGGGTGCTGTAACTGTTTGGTATGGTGCTGCGCAGCACGTTCCTAATAATTTGGTTGTAAAACCCGCAGGAATTGGTGGTGACACGCAAGTTTCTTATCGCGGTAATAGTTTAATTACGTTATTACAAGCTCGAGGGGGTAGCTCCTCAAGTGCTGGCCCAGCGTCGAGTGCTACTGCATTTGCCGCATCTGGGTTTTTTAAGTCTACTGCCGGTCAAGATGGGATTGCAGGTAATTTAACACCGTCTAGCACAACATTTTTAAGCGGCGGCGCTTCAACTTCTGTAACCGCAAATTATGGTTATACCGTTACTGGATCAAATAAAAGCGGATATTTTCAAATGCAACCAATTATTGTTGGTACGGGCGGCCTTGATGCTGGCAGTGGTGGTATAGGTTGTGGAGGAGGTAGTGGAGCTTCTGTTGGTAAAGGCGGCCCCGGCATGGTTTTGATTGCGAGTTGGTAATATGTCATATCCTATAAATTACCCAACGCCACAAGGCGCAAATGTCCAAATCTTTAGAGGTGGTGGTACTCAGTTTGATTGGGTTAAACCGCAAGGCGCATCTTTTGTTTGGTTTACGCTAATTGGTGGAGGTGGCGGTGGTGGTGGTGGGTATTTATTTACTGGTGACGAAAGTACTCAGCCCGGTGGTGGCGGTGCTTCTGGTAATGTTACAAATTTTATGTGCCCTGCTTTTTTAATGCCTGATCAATTGCGGGTTGCTGTTGGTAGTGGTGGTAATGGAGGCGCAAAAGCAACTGATGTACAAGCTCAAAATGGCGTAGCGGGGGCGGCAACTTCCATTATTTATCAACAAAAAAATGGCACTGGTTATACACTTTTGCAAGCATCTGGTGGCGGCGAAGGTACTGGTGGTTTTTCAAGTTCTGGTACGGGTGGCACAGCGGCTGGGACTGATGCTGGTGGCCCAATGACTGTGGCTGGGTTTTACCAATCTGTTCGCGGTCAAGATGGCGCAAGAAATGCAGTTATTACAACAAATGACTTGACATTTTTAATGGGGGGAAATGGCGGTTATTTTCCAACATCAACAATTACAGGCTATTACGGGTACACCGCAACAGGCGTTGGCGGTTATTCACAGCTAAGTCCTATTCCATTAGCTATTCCAAATTCTACTGATGTGGAAGCTACAAAACAAGGTTTAAACAGTTTTGGGTGCGGTGGAAATGGTGGGGGCGCTACTGGGGGCACGCACACCAATGGTGGTCGTGGTGGTGATGGCCTCGCAATAATCGTTACATGGTGACAAGATGCTAGATTTATTTAACTTCCCAACACCACAGCAATCCAACTACCAAGAGTTTTATGGTGGATCAAGCTCTACAGAGAACACAAGAACATGGGTTAAGCCTCGCGGCGTATCAATGGTTCGCTTTATGTTGATTGGTGGTGGTGGTGGTGGTGCTAATGGCTCAGCTACAGAGGGCCGTGGTGGTGGTGGTTCTGGGGCAGTTACGTCTTGGATTGGCCCTGCTATGTTTGTTCCTGATATTTTAAATATTCGTGTAGGGGATGGCGGTTTTGCCAATAATCCTGGCGGTCCTTCTTTTATACGATATTTGTCTTCTAATGGTTTAAATGTTCTTTTAAGGGCTAACAATGGTGGAGGTAGTACTTCAACTTCTGGTGGTGCTGGCGGCAGTGTAATGTCTGCCAATCAATTTACAGCTTCTGGAATTTTTACCTCTGTTGCAGGGCAAGCGGGTGCGGCAGGAAGTGCAACAGGTGCGGGTGGAAACGTAGCCGTATCATCAACAACTTTTCTTTCTGGCGGTGCTGGTGGTGCTGGTGCGGCAGCAAGCACTGGCGGGAGAGTATCCCCTAATTACGATTATGTTAGGCTAGAAAATACAACCGCTGGTGGCACTGTTGCTGGCGCAAATGGATATTTCATTACTCAACCTATCTTGGTTGGCTGTGGAGGCGCTGGTGGTACAACATCCACATCTGCTGGAAGTGCTGGTGGTCGTGGTGGCATTGGTTGCGGTGGCGGTGGTGCTGGTGAAGATGCTACGACTGGCGGTGGCCGTGGGGGTGATGGCGCAGTATTTATTTGGTCTTGGTGAGGTAAATCATGGATGCAGATGTTGACAAAAGGCTAGCCGTGCACGAAGCTGTTTGCGCTGAAAGATACCGGTCTATTGAGGGCAAACTTGATAACAGTAAAGACCGCATGCGGAACATTGAGTACATGCTCTACGCTGTAATGCTAGCCGTTTTATTTGGCCCCGGTGTGGCTGCGGAATTTGTCAAAAAAGTGTTGGGGCTGTAAAATGAGAGACTGGGCCGAAGCAATTATTGCGGCGGTCTGCGTAACCGGTTTTGTAATCTGGAGCACGTACGTCGTTGTATGGTGCTTTCCGTAATTTTACTGGCTGTATCTATCGAATACAGATGTGTCAAGTGGGTTTGGGTTGGCGACGTGTACAACCGAAGAGTCTACTGTATTGAATGGAAAAAGGTAGAACGGAAATGATTGATCCAATGACAGCCCTAGCTGGCATACAGTCAGCAATCTCGATGGTTAAGAAGGCCAGTGCGGTGGCCAATGATCTCGGCTCGCTTGCGCCGATGATCGGGAAGTTATTTGACGCTAAAAGCACAGCCACTAAAGCACTGATTGAGACAAAGAAAAGCAAGGGTTCCAACATGGGAACCGCGCTACAGATTGAGATGGCGCTTGAACAGGCTCGTGCGTTTGAAGAGGAGCTCAAAATGCTCTTTATGACCACAGGCAAGATTGACGTGTGGAACAAGATTAAAGCCCGTCAAGACCAGATGGACATTGATGACGCGAGAGAACTTCGTGCCCTAGAACGGGCAGAAAAGAAGGCCAAAGAAAAAGAAGCAGAGTTAAATGAGTTGGCCGTGATTCTCGGCGGTTGCGCGTTTGTTCTGTTCTTGGTAGCAATTGGTATCTATGAGTTGATGGAGTTTTGTGAAACTACCAGAAGGTGTGGTCGGTGAATGAGTACCAGAAGACCTTTGACATGTGCCTCAAGATATTCGTGTATGGGTGCGTGGCGCTGTATTTCTTGGGTTTTCTGAAGTTTTTGCCTGACGATTTGTCGGACAAAATTGTTAATCTCCTACTTGGAAAGGTTGGCTTGGGCAAATGAGAATTACCACTTACCAACAGAACGCACAAATGTTGTCAGAGGCTCACCGAGTGATCCATCAACAGAATATGAAGCGTTTGGCTGAACTAAGTCGACAGGCTGACCAACAACAGAAGTGCCAAGAGATTAAGACTCAGTGGGTCAAAGCTTCTCAAGTGGATGTGATGGCATGAGATACCTAGTATTAATACTTTTGTTAACAGGGTGTGAAGACAGGTACAGGTATTTTTGCCAGAACCCTGATAACTTTCACGCGGAACAGTGCCAGAAACCGAAGTGTTTATTTACCCAACAATGCCCTGAATACTTGGTAGCCCCTATCTTGGAGAAGAAAATCAATGACATCCAACCAGAAACCAAACCTAACAACTGAAGAATTTGAAGTCCGGGTCTGGGGCTTTGTGGTCATTGTGGTGACCTGCATCTTGTGCTTTATTGTGATTGCCCTGCTTTACTCTGTGACGTTTGTCACGCAGCCCATTAAGAGTATGGCTCCAATCGATCAGGCTTACACAAAGATGTTGAACGACATTGTTCTTTTGATAGTAGGTGGTATTGGTGGAGTCATGACTAAACGGGCGGCAGGTGCGGCTTCTAAGCTGTTTAATCCGCAACCTCCAATGCAACATGGCTGCCCACCAATGATGAGTGGTGGCTACGGCATGCCCAACAGCAACTACGCTTCTCCGCAATCTGCGTATGGCTTACCCTCACAACCGTTTGGTGCAATGCCTGTTTGGACGAACCCCGAACTAGATGAGTCGTGGACACCCGGCCCCCCACCCACTACGCCGCCTGAGCACTTGGAAGATGACGAAGAACGCGCCGTGATTGCGGCTGCACGAAAGGAATCTGAATAATGTTACCTATCCCACTCCCATGGTTAATTGTTGGTGTTCTTGTATCTTTGTTCGGTACGTACCGCGTTGGCCACCATTACGGCTGGCTGGAGCGGGATAATGATATGAAAATTGCCATCGCCAAAAAAAATGAAGAAGCTCGTCAGATCGAGCAAAACATGGGTGAAAAACTTAACCAACAATCTGCCAAATTACAGGAGGCTACCAATGCTATCAATCAAAAGACTTCTGCTCTTGCCGTTGCCAATCGTGCTGGCAAGCTGCGCCTCTGCCCCTCAAGTAACGTACAAGCCCCCGCAAGTACCCCCGTTGCCAGCGCAGATACAAAAGCAACCAGTGAACCTGACAGACCGGCTGACACAGCTTCTGATGCCGAAAGAGCAACCATCGAAGCCATCGCAGAAATAGTTGCCCAAGGCGACCGTAATACCGCCGCGCTAAATGCTTGCGTAGATTCATACAACGAAGTAAGGAACCTCTTAAATGGTAAGTCCTGACCAGCTAAAACAACTGCACATTGGCCCTGAGTGGGTTGATGGATTGAACGCAACGTTTCAAAAGTTTGATATTGCTACGCCCCTTCGCCAAGCGGCCTTCATTGGGCAGTGCGGACACGAGTGCGGTAACTTCCGTATCTTGGAAGAAAACTTGAATTACAGAGCAGAGGCTTTACAGAAGTTATGGCCTAAAAGGTTTGATGCAGCCAAGGCCCAAGCCTGTGCCCGTAACCCAAAGCTTATTGCCAATACTGTTTACTCGAATCGTATGGGAAACCGAGATGAAGCTTCTGGGGATGGGTATCGTTTCCGTGGCCGAGGATGTATACAGCTGACTGGCTCGGCTAATTATTTTCACGCAGGGCAAGCTTTAGGGGTTGATTTCATCATGGAGCCAGAGCTTGTAGCGACCCCCATGTATGCTGCGCTGACAGCCGGCTGGTTCTGGAACACGCACAAACTCAATCAGTATGCTGATAGTATGGACTACCTGACCATGACAAAGAGGATTAATGGTGGGACAATCGGACTACAAGACCGTATTAAACATATAAATCATGCGCTGGAAGTATTGAAAGCTTGAACTCCCAATGCGCCTTACATAGAATGGCTGTATGACTACCCTCGTACTAAAGAACTTCTCTGGCGAACTGCCAAATACGCCGGACTACAAGTTGCCGGACATTAACGCACAGCAAGCGCTGTACTGCGACTTTGCCCAGAACGATCTGCGTCCCTTACGTGGGGGCACACTAATTAAGACCATGGTTAATACGGTCAGGGGCATTTATACCGAAGAGGGCACTAACTTCTACACGTGGCCAATTGAAACGTTTGTTGCCAAGGGGCCCGTAAACAACGACACCTACGGCCGCATGTATTTCATGAACGCCAATGGGTTCAAAGTAGCCCCGTATTCAGGCGCTGGAGCCACAGGCGGTGAACCTGCAACGTCTTATCTTGTGGGTGTTCCTGCTCCTACGACTGCTCCTACACTGGTCTTAAAGCAACGTGCGTCACTGCCAGACTATCCAAGTATTAGCGTTACGACCACTGTGTGGTACGAGCTCAACGGTAAGCGGTATCAAGAAGGCGCAATGACTTCGTTTGTCGTTGTGTCCCCATGGAAGAAGTACACGTTTACCCCACCTACTCGTACTCTTTATAACCCCGGGCAAGAAGCTAGTTCAACGTTTGAATCATCGGGGGAAAACACAGTTACAGTTACCACTGAAGCAGTAGCTCCTACCGGAACTCCTCCTGATGCAAAGTTGACTGCACAGATCATCATTAAAGATACGACAAACGCCAACAAAGAAATCTTTAACGTAACGGTTTCTTCTGGTGCTACGACGCCAACGCGGAGCAATGCGTTTCCCGGCGGTGTAGAAGTCATGCTGTCTACGGATGGCGCATTGACTTTTGAGTGGGGCGTTGTTGAAACTCGGGCTTACGTGTACACCATGGTAAACTCATACCTTGAGGAATCTGCCCCATCTCTTGCTAACGTAGTGTCAGTAACCTATTTAGATTATGTCGAGGTAACAACGACCGTACCTACATTTACAGGGTATTCCCCTAGATCAGCCACAAACATCTACCGCACGTTTGGCACAAATCCTACGTACTTCAAGATTACAACAACTAACTTAGGCGGCAACGTTTACAAAGACGAAACTTTTAAAGCTTCTGACATTGGTGTGGCGCTGCCATCCCTTGACTGGGACATTCCTGAGACTGGCATGACTGGCCTTGTGCCGATGCCTAACGGATTCTTTGCGGCGTATAAAGGCAACATGCTGTATTTCAGCGAGCCGTTTAGACCCCATGCATGGCCTTATGCTATGTCGTTTCCAAACAACATAACGGGAATCTGCCCCGATGCTCAGTCGTTAGTCGTTACCACTAACACCGGGGCTCACATGGTTCTTGGAAGCTTGCCATCTAATATGTCTCAGCAAAAGTTGCCGCTCCCTCAAGCTGGTATTGCTCAAAGGCTCATGGTGAACTTAGAAGGCGCTGTTGCTTATGCATCCGCTGATGGTATTGTGCTGGTGCAAGGCTCACAATCAACAATGACTTTGAGCCAGAAGTTCTACTCTCGAGAAGATTGGCGGGCTACGTTTGCTACGATTGCTGACGACGCTCGGTTTGGCTACACAGATGGCTATCTTGTCATGGTCTCTTCTCAAGAAGCCAAGGGCATTATCATTCGCTTGGACGAAGCTGCCGGCACACTGACTCAGTTCAACGAGACGTTTGACTCGATGTTCTATCTGCCGATTACAGATACTCTGTATTACTCCAAGGGTGCAGCTGTGTATCGTTTGCGCGATGGCGCGGCAGCTTACTACACGTTGGATTGGTGGAGCAAAGAGTTTACCTTGCCGAACTTTACAAACTTTGGAGCGTTTTTTATTCGTTGCACTGCGTCTACCGTTGTAAGCATCTATGTTGATGGCGCTCTGTGGACTACATTTACAGCTTCGGCTACTGGTTATTACCGCTTACCTGCGGGTAAACGTGCCGTGCGCTGGTCTGTCCGAGTTCAAACAATCGGTAAGATTGAAGAAATTGCCATGGCCGAATCTATGTCGGAGTTCCGTAGTGTCTAACTTTATTCCACTACCACCGACGTATGCTGTCTCTGACCCTCAGGTGAGGGCGGTGCTTGATGTTCTTACTCGCAACATGCAAGTGGTTATTGATGCCGGAGGCGGGACAACAACGAACACAGCCCTAACATCAGTTGGCGGTGCATCTACGTTTGGCAGTGGAAACAGCAGTACAAACATCACCAATCTTGCTCCTTCTTACACGCTAGATACGCTGACAGCAGATTTAAAACGTGGTGCGGCTGAAGTAATTACTGGTGTAACTAACGGCACAACCGTTATGAAGCTAGAACCTGCTGGCCAATATGTTGTTTTTCAGCACAGAGATGCTAGTATTCTTGGAACGGTAGGCGCTTACGCAGGCACTATCCGAACCGGCCTAGGTATTACATCCACGGGTATCTTGGGCGGATACAACCGCCAATCTGATGGTGCGTGGCAGACTACGTTTGCCATTGAGTCTTCTACGGGTAATTTAACCCTGCTGGGCACTCTCCGAGCTGCCTCAATTATTTCTGTAGATGCATACTTAGGTTCTACTTTAGTCAGTGATGTAGTCACAAACTCGGCAGCCGTTACAACCAAACTAAACAAAAGCGCAGCGGATATTCTTAGCGGAACAATTACTTTTACCAGTGCTGGCGGTTTTAAGACAGGCACAATTGTTGTGGATGGGTCAGGCAATGCTACAGGTGCTGGTGTTGCAATTACAAGCAGAGGTATTGTTGGGCGAACTGACGCGGCCACGACGTTTACGATTGATGCTACAACCGGTGCTGCCACGTTTAAGGGTGACATTACTGGTGCGTCTGGTAACTTTGCAGGAAATGTAACTGCGGGTAACGTTCTCTCAACAGGAGCCGTATTAGGCACAAACTCTGGCACTAACTTCTGGCTTCGAGGCTCTGATGGGGCGGCATATTTTGGTGGAGAAACAACCGTCAAAGGTAGGTTTACTGTCAGCGGTTCTTTTGCTCAATCAGGCTACGGTGACATTGGCGCAGCTTTTACAACCAACGCAGGTGGTGCTTCTTTATACGCTACAAACAGCGGAACCGGCACTTCTATTTATGCCAGCTCAGGCACTGGAACAGCAGCTACTTTATACAATACTACCAACGGTACTTTTGGTTTGCCAGCCGTATGGGCGCAAAACAATGGAACAGGTCTTGCATTACGAGCTACATCTTCGGGGCAGACTTGCACCTTTACAAGTACAGGTGGCGGCTATGCGTTTATTGCATTTAGCAACGGAGCAACTGGAGCGACAGCTTTTGTTCAAGGTGACTTTGCATTAGGTTATAGTAATAGCCGAGGTGATCCATGGATTATGCGAGCTCCGTCGACTTCGGTTGCAGCTGCCGCCGCTTCGTATTTAAACAGTGACGGTACTTGGAAAGCAATAAGTGCGTTTGCCACAACTGCTTTGGGAACAGATGCGTATGCTGCAAATAGATTAAATGGTTCTGCTGGCTCAAATGTTATGAGGTTTGTTCAAGGGACAGTAAGTGGAGCGGCAACAGCAGGATTCTCAGGAACCAATAAACCCGGCAGCGCAAGTTCAAATACTTGGATGCAGATTACAATTGATTCAACAACTCTTTATATACCTGTCTGGACTTAAACTATGCCAAGAGAAATAAATATACCCGCGTCTACCATCAAGGAAGACATTTATTTGATTGAGGAATCTGTTGGGATTGCTGTGCGAGTGGTAGTTGGATTTTTAAACTCCGAAAATAAATTTGATTTAGAGATTCCAACGAAGCAATACAGAATTCTGGGGGCTGACTATCAAGAATTAGTTGGTGCTCCCCCTGCTTGGGCTCCTGATAAACCAAGCGGCACATACAGAAATGAAGACTTGTGGCACTACATAGATTTACAAAGGGCTGAAAATGCGTGAAGAAATGATTGAGCTGCTGGCAGCGATGATGCAAAACAACATGGGCAACAAACTGACCCTTGAATTGGCTAGCGGCTTGTTGACCACATTTAACCAGCAATGGCTGGCTTTAGAAGAGAAACAAAAATCTTCACACACAACGCCAGAAAGCTGATAACATCTTGGTATGAGCGGCCACACACTTTCTGTTCTGCTTCCTGAGACAGTGGAGAGTCACTGGGCCGACTTACGTGCAATGCTTGCTCCGGGTATGGAACATTCCAATGGCGAATTTGATGTAGATGACATTTTGACCATGGTTCAGAGCCAAAGAGTCTTTATCGCTACGTACAAACAAGACGACAAGATCAGTCTAGCCATTGTGTTTGAAATCCTCAATTACCCTAAGAAGTGCGTGTTGTACGTCTTGGCGATGGGTGGAGCAGGGTTTGACCGGCTTATGAAGTTTTGCTGGGATGCCCTTACTGAGCTAGCCTTGCTGGTAGGTGCTTCGGCAATACGGGGCGCTGTACGCCCCTCAATGGAACGGTATTGCAGGCGGGTTGCGCCTGATGCTGGAAGAATCTACACTATCTTAGAAAGAGGTGTCTAATGGGCGGCGGTGGCGGCAATCAATACTACGCAAACTTAGAGAAGCTTTACGGTACGCAGGCTGCACAGTCTGAACGACTGATGGGGCTATCTGAGCAATATACCTATCCAATGTACGGCCGCATGGTCGATCAGTCATTGGACTACGGCTCACTGGCAAACAAAGAACGAGCAGCAGCTCAGGCAAAAGCAGATGCAGAATCCTCATTTGGTTCAGCCATGGGTGCATACAAGAGCGATTTGGCCTCTATGGGTATTAACCCTGAGGACCCACGATACGCCAAAGAAATGCGCAAACTGGCTACTACTGCTTATGGCGGTGGCGCTGCTGGTATGAGCAGTGCTCGTGATCGTGCTGAACAAATGGGCTTTGCCCGTATGCAAGACACCACGGCTTTGCTCGCTGGTGTGCCGTCTAATGCGTCATCTGCGCTGTCAAGTACGGCTGCTACAGGTTCTAACTTAGCAAGCATGTACAACCAAGGCCAGCAAATGGCTTCTCAAAACGTGGCTGGCGCTGTGCGTGGCGGTATTGATCTATACGGCTTTAGTAAAAACAACCCCGGCTTCTTTGGGCTTGCTGATGGCGGCCCAGTTTTAAAACTTAAAGGCGGTGGTTACGTTCAACGTCTTGCCAGAGGCGGTATTACTGGTGCAATGGAGCAAATTACCCCTCCGCCTCCCCCAACAGGGACACCTACTCCTTCCAACGCAGGAGCTGTGGGCCAAGGCTTGATGCGCGGTCGGGATATGGTCGGCACAGGTGTTGAGTCTCTGGGTAAAGCCACTGGTAACACTAATATGGCTGCCTATGGTCAAGGTATGCGTTTGGGCAAAGACGCTCAACCTGCTATCGATGCTTACTCACAAGCTGCTGCACAGGTAAATTCTGTCTTGCCCCCTACTGCTGAGATGGCTGCGGCTGACATTGCTACGGGCGGTCTTGGTGGTAGTACGGGCGCGGCTGCTATGACAGAAGGCATTGGCGGCGCAGCTCTTGAAGGTGTTGCTAGCTCCCTTGGCGGTGGTGCTGCACTGGGTGCTGCCATGCCTTACGTTGGCGCTGCGATGCTTGTAGGTTCTGCCCTTGGTTTATTTAGAGACGGCGGCGTTGTTAACCAGCGCCCCTACATGAGTGGTGGCGAGATCGACGGTCCGGGCGGCCCCAAAGATGATTTGATTGCTACTGAGATTCCAGAGGGCGCTTTTGTTATGCCTATCGGTGTGGTGAGAAAGCTGGGACGTAAAGCGTTGGAGAAGATGAACGAAGTCGAAGACCATTCTGCCACTAAGAAGAAGCGCAACATGGTTAAAGTTCGTGTATCGGACGACGAGTTCATCATCCAACCTGATGCGGTTGATCGCATTGGACTTGCTAAACTAGAGAAGATTCGTCAAGATGGTTTGGCGTACGAAAATAAACTTGGTATAGGAAAGCCTTAACATGACACTGAATGAACTTGAAAAACACTTGAACGCTGAATCTGCTGGCGGCCGCTTGATCGTTTGGCATGACGGTAAGAAACAATACATTACTGATATGAATGGCGATGGCGAACCTTTCTTGAATGAATTAGGTTTGATGTTGCACAACATTGCAGACAAAGAAGCCGCTGCGCCTAAAAAGCGTGAAAAGAAAACTGAATCTGTTGTAGCTACAAGCGACGACGTTCAAATCGAAGTTTAAGGGGTAAGCCATGGCCAATATCATGGGTCTTTTGGGTGGTCTTGGCCAAGGTATTTCTTCCGGGGTGCAAAGCCTCGAACGCATGGACGAGGCCAAGAACCGCAAAGAAGAAGCGCAGTTCCGTAAAGAACTCCAACAGCGTGAGCGTGAGCGTCTTGCAGAAGAAAAACGTGTAGGTGAGCAGATTAAAGGCATTCAAGCTGAAATGCCTCCTGAGTACGATGCGTCCATGTCGGCCATTACCCAGCCCGCGCAAAAGCTCTCTCGCGCTCAAATGTTGGCACGCCAAGCAGAAATCTATTCTGCGTCTCCTGATCGAGCAAACCAGCAACTAGGTTTGCAGTTAGCCAACGCAGCTCGCGCCGAAACAAACGCTGAAAAACTGCAGGCTATTCAAACTGGCTATGCCGACACACTCAAAGCCATTAATACTGATCCCAACAAGTGGGTGCAAGAGAATCTGGCTAAGTTCAACGCTGATGAATATGGCGGCCCCGGTACTAAGGGCGTTATTGCGGCTCCTATGAGCACACCTCAGGGTACTGTATTGAATGTCATGGGCCCTCAAGGTCAACAGCTTCAGCAAATTCCTGTTACTCGGCAAGACATGATGCGGGTGGCTAAATCCATGTACTTCGATGAACTGTCTGGAATAAGCCCCGAATACGCTAAGCTTGCCATGGATCAAGAGCGCCTTGGTTTAGAGCGTGAAGGTCTTGGTCTGAAACGACAGGCTAACGAATCAGATGCCGAATACAGAAGACGTATGGCTGCTGCCAGCGAACGCGAATTAGACACTAAAATCAAAAGTGGGTATTTTAATAAAGCTCCTGAGCGTTTTAGTCCTCTTGGTTTGAGTGACGATGCGACTCGTATGCTGGGCGTCCGTGGCGGCTCTCTTGCTGAGATGCCTATTCCTGCTGGTTACTCTGAGGGAGCATTCCCTAAGATTGCCAAAAAAGGTACAAAACCTACGCCTGCCAAAATCATGACAGATCAAGAAGGCAACACAGTTGCTTACGGCGTAGACGGTCGTCCAATGTACAACATTGTTGGTGGCGGTTTAGAAGTGCCACTAGGCGTTACAAGTTCGGATTACAACCGCATGGTCAAAGAATCTCGTACAGCTAAGATTCCCATGGAAGTTGGTTCAGTGGATGGTAAACCAGTCATTGCGTATAAAGGCAAAGATGGCAACTATTACAGTACACTCGACGAAGCTAAAAAAGCCAAAGCCAAATAACGGGGGGCATTATGCCAATCATTGAAGGGTTTACTCCTTCCGGTAGATCGCAGAATGAAGCGCCCCGTGCGCTTGAAGGTTTTACATCGGTCTACAAAGTTCCCATGCGCGGTGGCGACGATGCCTCTGGCATGCGAAATCCGTTACAGTTTTTGAACGACACCGTTGTCACCACGGTCAACTCCGGTCTTGGCATTATCAAAGGCGTCAGCGATTTTGTTTCGGTGGACAATCCGCTTTCAAAGGGTCTGGAATACATTATCAAAGAGGGTGAAGAAACTTACAGCCCTCAAGTTAAACAAGCGGAAGAAGAGCTTGGTCAAGCCATGGATGAAGGCGGCTTTGAAGCCGTCAAAGGTGTTGGCAAATACGTTCTATCGTCTCCGGTGCAGACTGCGGCCAAGATTGTTGGTGGCATAGGCCCTATCGGTAAAGGCATTCAGGCTAGCAGGTATGCAGCGCAGGCTTTAAAGTTTACCCCTCGCGGTCAAGGTATTGCCGGCGTTTCTGCCGGTGCTACGTTGGGTGGAGCCGCCGCTGGCGGTGATGCTGCTTCTGATGCTTATAGCCAAGTGATGAACAGCCCCAATGTACCGGAAGATCAGCGAGAGGCTATGGCTCGCCAAGCCGCACGTCAGGCATCAGTTGTTCCTGCTATCTTGGGCGGTTTGTCGGGTGCTACCGGCCTTGAAAGAATTATGTCTGGCGCTCGTGGCATTACCCGCGAAGGTGTTCGTCGCACTGCTGGTAAAGAGTTCCTTACAGAAGGTATTGAAGAAGGCGGCACAAAAGCTTCTGCCAATATTGCTGCAATGCAATATGATCCCACGATTGACCCAATGCGCGGTGTTGTGGGTGCAACTACTCTTGGCGGCATCATGGGCGCTGGCGGTGGTGCTGGCGTTGCGTATCTAAACAACCGTGCTTATGAGTCCAATATCCTTGGCACGGCTAATCCATCAGCTGACCAAAGTTTGATGCTCGGCATCAACAAGGGTGCGGGTCTGTCTACACAGGAATTGATTAACGTCAAAACGGGTGTTACTCCTGCGGCTACTAAAGCCCAGCGCGCTGCACGCGAAGCAGATATTAAAGCAGCTCTAAGTGAGCCATCCGGTCGTTATGTCACCGATGAGAATGGCATTGAGCGCGAACTCACCATGGGTGAAGCCGCATCCCTTGGCTATGAGACTCCTGCACTGGGAGCACTTACATCTGCTGAAGCGCCATCTGGTGAGACAACATCTCAAGTTATTGCTGACGACCTGCAAGCTGCGGCTTCTAAAGTTGGTATTAGTTTAGTAAGTAGGGGTAAACCCGTACAAAAACGTATTGATGCGTTTACCAAAGCTGTTGATTTACTTGGCAGTGGTGCTATTGATAAAGCTACATTTGACCAGACCATAGAGCAGTTGAAGAAAAATCGATATGCTGAGATCAACAAATCTTTTGCACAGATTGAAGCTGACTTCCAAGAAAAGCAGCGTCTAGCTAATCAGCCTAAATTCCAACGGGCTCCAAAACCAGAGGATCAAAATGTCAGCACTGATATTTCCGCTACAGGAGGACTTGCACCGAGCGTGGATGCTGGGGGCGTTGACGTATCAGGAGGCTTGGCAGCTACAGGATCAGCTCTTAATGTCGGACCCAGCAGCGATGTGGGTTCCCGTGTCGCAGGAATTAGCCCCGCAGGTAATGAAACTTCACTTCTCGGAAATGTTACCGGTAAATCACCTACCACTTTAACACTACGCGCTGGTGCGCCAGCTTCGGGCATGGCTCAGACTTCTTTGGAAGATCAATTAGCCATTGGGGAATTAACAGGTAACGCTGCAGAAGCGCAAGCACTGACTGAGGAAGAAGCCGGCCAGCGCATGGACGTGACCGACACTGATGAATCCAGAGCGCAAGACATTAACGCTATCTTAGACAAAGCGTTTGAGAATTCTGAGGACAAAGCTCGTGACATTGAAATTGCCAAGATGTACCTCGAGGTTATGAAAAATGCCCCGCAAGGCTTCAAACAGAAAATTCAAACTGCCATCGGCAAAGAGTTTGGTGTAAAAGCCGGCGCGGTTCGTAAGATTGGTCAAACGCCTGCTCTCGTAGACGCCGCTGTATCCATGGGTATGACAAGGCAGCAAGCCCTTGATCTTTTGGAGATCAGTGATACTTCTAAAAATAAAGTTAGCACGACTGCTGGAGAGCAAGCAGGCGGCCTTGAGACTGTGGCTACAGAACTTGGCGTTGATTTCCAAGAAAATGATTCTATTGGTTTTGGATACGACGATACCCGCACATGGTCTCAGAGCGTAAAAGGCGCTGGCGATACTGTCAACGCGACAGACGAAGCCATGGCCAACGCTATCTACACCATCTCGGAAAAAATTAGAAGTGTTGATGCGCTCGCAGACAAACTTCCGGCCATTGCGGGAACTCTGCGTGAAATGAAAGCCAAACTTGAAGAGACTTTGGTAAAAACTATGCAAAACGTTGCAGGTCGGCTAAAACCCGGCAGCAAACCAACGCCTAGAAAAACAAAAGCAAAAGAGGTTGTGGAAGACGAGACTAAGCTTTTGACAGATGAACAGGTAGCCTTGAACAAACAGCAGGAAGCTCGTCAAGCCGCTCGTGCCGCTAGTCGTAAAGGTTTGGAAGTTGGCGACACAGTACAGAATCCAAAGTTAGGTACAGGCACGGTTCAAAGCTTTTCCGGTGACGGCGACGCTACCATGGCAAAGATTGCTTTTCAAAGCGGTCAAACAAAAGACTTGATGCTGTCTGCAGCAAAGTTAGAAAAGATTGCTAGTGCGCCTGTCACTGAGAAAGCTCCGATCGCCGAAACGACAACGCCTAAGAAAACTAAGGCGGGTAAAACAAAGGCGCAGGTCACAGGTCGTGACGTGTGGGAAAATCTACAGAAAGACACTCCCGGTCTTGGCGACTATGACGGTTTGTCTAAGAGGGAAAAAGACTATGTAGAAGAAGTGGCTGCCCGCACCAACGGCGACTTTACTTTGGTATCTGAGCCTTCCATGGAAGTGGTAATTGATAACCACATAAACGAAGAGCAGACGGAAGACATTTACACGGAAGACTTTGAAGCTGATGACGGCACAGCCCGCTATATGCGATCAGCTACTAGCCAAGAGTGGAAAGACAACGACGGCAAAACATTTAAAACGCAGCCAACTACTCTTGCCAATTTAAGTAAGTATCCCGGTGTTCTTAAGGGGTTAAAGCATCTTCAAGAGGCTGGCCTTATTTCAACAGCGCAAAACATTGATACGTGGTTAATCACTGATGCCAAAGTTCCATGGACCGGTATGCACATGTTGGTCGACGGTAAAGATACTATTATTTTTACTCAGGCCGCTCTTGATGATGTCAAACTATCATTTGTCACGCTGACCCACGAGATTGGCCATAGTGTTGACGAAGCCGGCCTTGCAGGAACAGGCATCTACTCAAGTGCTCCAGAATTAAATTTAACATTTAAGAATGGAAACTTAAAAGCTATTGGCCCTGTAACCCGAGAATTGGTAAATCATTTTCTAAGCGATCAAGATTCTCCTCTATCTGAACAACTGCAGTATCCCCTTGTCGATAATGACGGGTTAACGGCAGACAATATGCGTGAAGAACTTTTTGCGCAACTGTACATGTTCAGTTCGATGAAAATTGGTCGTCAATATTTACGTGACAACTTGCCGCTGACCGCGGCTTTTATGGAGAGAACACATGCAAAAATTAAAAAAACCAATGCCAGCGCCCAGCCAGCCGGTGAAGTACAAAGTGGTGAGTCAGGACAAGTTCAAGATAGGGCCCAAATTCGCGAAGTTTCTGGACGGCAACTACGAGCCAACAAAGAAAAAATCGTAAATTCTAAAGAGGCAAGAACGGTCTCTTCGGTAGTTTCAGAAACGCTAAACGCGCTGATGTTTACCGAAGACTTGTTTAAGAAGGCAGTCAAATCTGGCATCAAATCTGCCAAAGATATGATGAACATCTACCGCGAGCGCACAAACCTCGAGGGTCAGATTCAGCGTGACGTTGAGCGTGTTGCTTCTTTGTACAACAAAATTCCTACTAACGAGCGCGGTACTGGTGACGCAAGTGCCAACAGGTTTGTCTACGACATGACCCGAGAAAAGAAGTGGGGCTTTAAACCTACGTGGCGTACTGGCCAAAGTGGGTCGGTTACGATTGATCCTGCCATGCGCAAACGTTGGGATGGGTTGAGCCAAGAATCTCGTGACTGGACTGAGGCTGTGTTCGCCCACGGTGATGCCATGCTCAAGCTGAAAAAGCAGACATTGATGGACGCCACGAACTCTGAGTACGATTCTCTGATTAAGGGTGCGCAAGCCGCAGGCAATACAGCCAAAGTAGCTAAGTTTGAAGCTGCTAAAAAGTCTCAATTAAAGCAGTTTGCTCGCCTATTTGCAGTATCTGAGTTTGCCCCATACGCCCCCATGAAACGTTTTGGCGATCACGTTGTTGTGGCTAAATCGCAGAAATACATCAATGCGTCTGAGGCTGAGCAAACTAAATTGCAAAACGATCCTGACCACTACCATGTAAGTTTTGCTGAGTCTAATTCATCAGCTTTTAAGTTAGAGAGTGAGTTGCGCGCCGAAGGCAGTTTTGCAAACGTAGAAACTTTTAAGAAAGAAGACGCCGGCAAAAATGGTATGTACGGTGGTTTGTTGCAAGCGTTTACTAAATTGCGCGGTGATTTAGATTCTGAGTTAGCTAACGCGACTGATCCTGCAGAGCGTAATACTCTTGCTAAAGCCCGTGCCGTGGTAGCCGATTTGTATTTGGCATCTTTGGCTGAGAACAGTGCTCGTAAATCTGAGATGCGCCGCAAGGGTGTCGCGGGCGAGATTGATATGTTGCGCTCATTTGCCACACAGGGTCGTGCGGACGCGCAGTTCTTGGCTACTGCCAAGTACACCCCACAGATGACAGAAGCTATTAATAAGATGCGCCGTGAGGTTAAAGATGGCGGTTCTCGTTTAGACAAGTCTCAATTGTTTAATGAGATCATGGCTCGCCACAATCAATCGTTGACGTACGATGCTTCTGTCTGGAGTGATATTGCTGCTAAGGCTAGCCGTGTTACATCCGTTTGGTTCTTGGCTACCAGCCCCATGTATTATTTGCAGAACTTGACACAACCGCAAATGATATCAGTTCCATTTATGGCAGGTCGTCATAACTATTTTAAAACTCAAACGGCTTTAATAAAAGCGTACACCCAGCTAGGCGGTTTAAATAAAAACAAAAAGATAGATGAGCCGTTTGACTTCAACAACGTGCCTGCGGATGTGCGCACGATGATTTCCACGTTGGTAGATCGTGGCCGTATTGATATTGGCATGGAGACCGAGCTTGGTCAATTCCAAGTTGAGGGCGAAAGCAAAGCTGCCCAAGGTATCAACAAAGTTGATCGTGTTCTGCGTTCTGTTGGTCAAAAAATGGAAGCGATTAATCGCGTATCAACTGCCATTGCTGCGTATCGCTTGGAGTTAGCTAAGACAGGCGACGTTAAGAAAGCTACTGAGTACGCCGATGAGGTGATCTCTCAGACTCACGGAGACTACACCCGCAACAATGCGCCTCGTGCGTTCAATACCAATGTGGGTAAAGTTGCACTGCAGTTCCGCAAGTTCCAGTTAATTCAGTTAACTCTGTTAACTAAGTTGGTGGCAAACTCTGTCAAAGGTGCAACTAAAGAAGAACGCGTGGCTGCTCGTACAGCATTAGCGTTTACCCTAGGTCATACTGCAGCACTGGCAGGACTTGTAGGTATGCCCGGATTTGCGGCCATTTCGTTTATTCTAAAAGGCTTGGCTGATATGTTTGGTGACGACGAAGAGCCTTACAACTTAGAAAAAGAATTGTATGAAGCCATGGTCTCGCAGTTTGGTGAAGATGCCGCGACGCTAATTACTCGCGGTGCGCCGGCTGCTGCAGGCGTGGACTTGTCAGGCAAGTTAGGTATGGGTAACACTTTGTCTGTCTTGCCGTTCACTGACTTTGAATTGTCTAAGGCTGGCGTGGCTGAGACAGGGTTTGCCGCGGTGTTTGGAGCTTCCGGTGCACTGGCACAACGTTTTGCCGAGGGTTTAAAGCAGATTTCCGGAGGTGAATACTATCGCGGGTTGGAAAAACTAGCACCTAAGGGTTTTTCAGATGCCATGAAAGCTGTTCGTGAAAATGAGCAGGGCGTGACTCGTTTGAATGGTGATGTGCTTGTGCCGGCTGATGAGATTGCTGCATGGGAATCTACGGCTAAGTTCTTTGGTGTGCCAGTAACGTCTGACACCAAGCGCCGTTTCTTGACAGATATAAAGTTTGAAAACGAAAAAGCTTTTAAAGATAAAGCTGCCAAGCTGAAGAACCAATATACTAAGGCTCGCCGTGAGGGTGATGACACCACTGCCGTTCGTGAGAAGTGGGCAAAGCTTCAGGATGAGCGAGTCAGTGAAGGATTTAAACGTGAGCCATTGTCTAATCTGCTGCAAGCTCCACAGGCACAGGCTAAGCGCGAACGCGAGACAGCAGGCGGCATTCAGTTTAACAAACAGACACGTCGATTTACCGAAGAACTTGTAGGAGAACAGTGATGGCTAAGACACCAGCATGGACACGCAAAGAGGGAAAGTCGGAAAAGGGGGGATTGAACGCCAAGGGGCGAGCCTCTTACAACGCAGCCAATCCGGGCAAGCCGGGGCTCAAAGCTCCGCAGCCAAAGGGCGGCCCACGCCGAGACTCTTTCTGCGCTCGGATGGAAGGCATGAAGAAGAAGTTGACAAGCGAGAAGACGGCCAAAGACCCGAACTCTCGGATCAATAAATCATTACGTGCTTGGAACTGTTAATGTCCAAGTTAGAAACTAGATTGACACGGCAACTGGCGTCTCAAGGTAACAAGAACGCCAAGGGTATGGCTATCGCCATCATGACTAAACGTGGGGATTTGAAGGACGGTAAGCTCACCGCCAAGGGTGAGTCCCGTCAAGCTTTAGGCAACGCCGGTCGAGCCAAAGACCGTGCAGCTAAAGCCAGTGGACGTTCTGCTAGTGACTTCAAGTACAACCCGAAGACTAACGCAGCAACGCTTAAGAAGGGGTGATACATGGCTACGAAATCCAAAGTTAACCAAGCAGGCGTGTATACCAAGCCCGGTATGCGCAAAGCCATCTTTGAGAAAGTAAAAGCTGGAACTAAAGGTGGAGACCCCGGCGAATGGTCTGCGCGAAAAGCACAGATCGTGGCTCGTGAATACAAAGCCAAAGGCGGCGGGTATAAGACATGAAAGACCCACAAAAGTCTCTCAAAGATTGGACCGCTCAGAAGTGGCGCACCAGTGATAGCAAGCCCTCTGAGGGAAAGAAGCGTTATTTACCTGACTCCGCATGGAAGTCATTATCCCCCGGCGAAAAAGCTGCCACGAACAAAGCCAAGGCCGCTGGCAACGCCAAGGGTAAACAGTTTGTAGCTCAACCTAAAAAGATTGCTGCAAAAACCGCAAAGTACCGTTAACTTAACTGGAGAAAATTATGATGTTTGGAAAGAAAATGCCAATGGCCAAAGCCCCTGCAGGCAAGAAAGCTGCACCCTTTAAACCATGTTCCGGCTGTCCTAACAAAGCTAAATGCTCTGCCATGGGTAAGTGCATGATGAAGGCTAAGAAGTAATAAACCTTGGAAGCTTCGGCTTCCATTTGTTTGTCACAAAAGTAGGGCATGATGAGGTATGAAATACCGCGTTGTCCCTGTCGATACTCGCCAGCCTGAGGTGGTACAACTACTCGTTTGGTTGCAAAAAGCGTGTCTTCCTGCGGACAAAGTTTACCCAATTACTCATGGATACTGGTATGTCGTTTACACACAGGATGGTGAAGCTGCTGGGTTTGCTGGTATTGTTCCCTCTGCTCGTTGGTCTGATACCATGTATCTTTGTCGGGCAGGTGTTGTACTCTCTCATCGTGGACGCGGGCTTCAGAAAAAACTTATTAGGGCGCGTATTCGCAAGGCCAAAGCATTAGGTATGAATTGGATCATCTCTGATACCCATCAAAATCCTGCATCCGCGAACAGTTTGATAGCTATAGGTTTTAAAATGTTTGAGCCATCTCAACCTTGGGGTTTCAAAACAGCACTGTACTGGAAGTACAAGATTAAACATGCCGTATAAAGACCCAAAAGTTAAAGCGGAAAAACAAAAGACGTACGCAAATACGTACTATGCCAACAACAAAGCCGCCATAATCGCGGCAAGTAAAGCATCTGCCAAGGCATACAAAGATCAGTGGCGTAGCTTTAAAGCTACATTAGCGTGTGTGCAATGCGGACAAAACCATCCTGCCACATTTGACTTCCATCACGTAGACAGTAGCACCAAAGAAGCGTCTGTCAACAAGTTACTCAAAAACAGAGCCTTCAAACGGGCGATGGAAGAAGTTAAGAAGTGTGTTGTGCTTTGCGCCAACTGCCATCGCATACATCACCACAACGAACGTCAAAACAAAAAAGCCAAAAAGAAAAAAGGGGCCGAAGCCCCTTAGTATTACTCTTTAGCGGCCTCTGCTGCGGCTTCAGTCTCAGCGCCATCTAACTCTTCTTCAGTATCATCTTCAAACTCATCGCCAAGTGCAGTCGTGGCTTCGTACTCAACAGCCCAACCGTAAAATTCTTGGAACTCCACAAACTTTTGGAAGATATCGATGATGTCAAAATCGTGGGTTTCTATAACCAATTTGCTATTGCTATAAGCGCCAAAATCCATTTCAAATTTCATGATGTGCCCCTGTGTTAGTGCAACCACATTGGCTGCAACTACATCGTAGTCTAAATTTGTGACAAACAAAAAAACCCCCAGTTTTTAGGCTGGGGGTTAAAACATCAAGGAAACAACCGTGGCAAAGCGGTTAGTGCATCATACACCCACTAAAGATTCTGCGTCAACTTCTTGGTTGTGAACTAGGGTTAATGTAGGAACTGCTTCTTTGTCTATCTTGTACATGTCCACGATGATGCAGCGTTGCTGAACCGTAGGATAGTCTGTACCCTTGGTCAATGTTACCTTCTCACCCTTGGATACAAGATAGCCGCCGGCTGATAGCTTGTTCACCATGACGTTGTAGTCCGTACGGTTTTTGATACACCAGTCTCGGATTTCTTTCTGCGCAATCATCATGTGCCCTGCACAGGTTTTGTCCTTCTGCGTACCAAGAACGTAACGCCCCGCCACTTCACCAATGATTCGGCTTCGTGGTGTCTCAGGGCCACGGCCATCGCGCTTATCTCTAAACTCATTTGTCACCAAGATACGACTGGCCAGTGAACTAACCATGCGGCTGAATGCTTCTTCGTCGGTGACTGTGTTAGACAGCATCACTGATTCTGCAAGGTCGCGTATTGTGGCAATAATGAATGTATACAAGGCATCAATGTCAAAGTCGATGATCCCCAGTTGCTTGCAGATGCGAGCCATGACAATCGTGCAGGCCGTGTGGCTACGATAGAACCGATACTTTGGACTGGGTATTTCCACAGTCAGTTGGTGCACCATGGTCTGAACTTCTTCAGCAATACGGTCATAGTTAGCCACAACGTACTTCACCATAATGTCGCCGGCAACACCAGTGTTGCGATCAAGCTCGTCTAGTGCTTGTGCAATCTCACGACTACGTGCTTCTGTATCCCCTTCAACATTTGAGTTGGCTAAATGAGAATACCGGTCTACGCTCAACTGAATAACGCGAACCGCTTCGGCTTGTGAGTTTGCTTGATTTGACGCTAGCATGCCATGGAAATCCATGTTGCCAGTTACAAACATATTTAACCGCCACTCGGCTGATTCAGCAAGACTGACCGTGCCGCCAGAGGATTTAAGACGCTGACGCTCTTTCCCGTTAGCTATGCCGTAAGCAATGTCGCTAATGGTGCTAGGCTCTGCTGTAGATAACTCATCTAGCAATACAGGCATGCCGCGAATCGTACCAAGCACTGCCCACAGAGCAAGGGGTGTAAAGCCCTGCTTGCCGTTAATAGACAGCTCAGAGGGAGCACCGAACGCCGCAAGTGATGCATGGCATACCGTGGTTTTACCGCGAGCAGTATCTCCGCCATGTAGGGCAAACAGAACACCTTTGTACAAAGACTCGCACATGGGTGATAAGAGCGTACCCCATCCGGCACACAGTGCGTACTGCCAAGGCTCAGCGCCTTCGCGGTTGTAGAGGTAGTTTAGGCCACGAGCGTAGCCTTCTATCGTACCCTTTGGGATCAGGTGCTTGGCGTATCTGCGAGCGTTGCCGCCTACCAATACAGTACGGGTCGTGCCGTCCTTGCAATGCAACCTGTCACCGAGCAAGAACGATCTATCATCGCGCCAGCCAAAACTGGTCATCGTGCTAGTCTCTTCAACTTGTGCTTTCAGTGCTTTTAATTGGTCGCGTAGATATGCAGCCATGTGGGAACCTGCGTCTTTGTGGTTACTGGTATGTAGTTCATGCTTGGCTAAAGCCCGTAGCATGTCCGTGTTAGAAGCGATTGACTCGCCGGAAATATCGAATTCACGAATCTTGTGGTTCGCCATGTGCATGCGAACGCCGTGCCGATACGTGCCGTCCTCACCGCGGATGCGGCTTGTTAGATAGAATAGATCGTGGCAGAAAGCCATTGGATGGAGTACGCCGTCTTTGTCAGGGATCATGCGGCTCATGAGTTGACCATCCCACAAGTAGCCATTGGGCAACGCAGGAACTACAACCGTTTGAACGACACCATCTTCAGTGACGGCTTCTTTTTCTACCTCGATAGATATAGGGATAACCCTACCTAGCACCATAGGTGTTTTAATCTTTCCCTTGAATTCACAGCCTGTACATCCGTCAGGGTTGCACTTCTCAAAGAACTCGCACAGTGTCGGAGCCATCGTCCAAGTATCTATCTTGGCCTGTGTCTCTTCGTATGTGTAGCCGGGGTAGTCTTCACTCCAGTTGTGCATTAAGGCTTCGCCGTCCGTGCAGTATTTTGCAAGGCCAGCTACACCGCGCCAGTGCTCGTATCCAATGTCACCCTTCTCAGAACGCATTGCTGCGACTTGAGAGCACTTAGTTACCATCACATCAAGGGACGTATCCACTTGTGGGAACTCCATCATCAGATCGGAATTCTTATTGCGCTCTCTAACAGGCGCATCTTTAATCATCTTGACTTGGTTGGCCTTGACGTATACGCTTAGCTTTGCAGCAAGGTCTGACGGTTCGCATGGTTCGCATGAGGCTAGAACTTTGACTACTTTTTCTTCACCATTCTTACGATTGATTGCGCCCGGTGGGCGCAAGATCGATGCAAAATCAGCAGTGCGGCTAGGATCGGCAATAACACCTGCGTGAGCAAGCGCCGACTTCAGTGCAGTTGCAACCTTCACCCACGTAGCAGATTTAATATCTTTAGTCAGTGGCCAGTAGGCATGAACTCCATTGCCCGAATCTACGATGAGTGGTCGCGGCCATCCAACGTCTTTGGCAAACTTGGTAATGGCAATGACTGCATCTTTCTTGGTGAGGTATCCATCACCCTTGTCAAATTTAGCCTGTCCACAATCTAGGTCAACCCAAAATGATCGTGCGCAATCCCAGTTCTCAGGGATGCGGTATTTCTTTTTGATCGTGCCGTCAGGCTGATCTATCTCCACAGCGGGTTTGAGGTAAGCCGCACACGCATGAAAGATTTGGTAGTTTGTTTGCGACGCAGTTTCGGCGATCTTAGCCGCCATGTCTTCAAGATTAACTTGGACTCGGTGCGCAGGAAACTTGTTACCCTCTTTAAAGAGGGCGATGTAATGTATGCCGTGTTCCGGCAATATCAACTTGAGAAAATCGAGTGTGGTCATCTCACACTCTTTCGATAATGCTCTTCCCGGTGGCATGCGAACCAACGGTAATGGTTCGGTCTAGGTGGCTCACGACGGCGGCTTTCATCTCATCCATTTGGATGCTGTTCTTGCCAGACTCAACGATTACACGAGCGATCAATTCGGCTAAGCCAAGAATGATTTCCCCATGGTTGAAGCCCTTGCCGGATATAGCAAAGTTTGTTTCTTTAACGACGCCGGCTACTTTCCGCGCCTCGATTGCATAGCTCATATGTGCTCCAAAGTGGGTGGGGGTACTAGCCGCTCGTCCGCAAGCTTTAAAAGCCTTTGCACGGTTTTCCCCCCGAAATCAATCAGTCATCGAAATCAATGTCAGCGATATCTAAATCGTCAACCACGATCTCAGGCTCAGGCTTCTTCTCAGCCTTGGGCTTCTCGGCCTTTGATTTTGCTTCTACTTTGGGCTTGGCTTTCTCAATCACTTCTTCTGTAGCAACGGCTGCAGCTTGCGTTTCTTTGACGTCTGCTTCGGCCAGTGACTCATGTACCGCAGTCATGCTCCCGCCAATAATATCACGAACCGTTTCCGACTCAGACATTTCCTTGACTTCCTTGTACGTCTCGTCGTCCAAGATACCAACAGGCTTGAACGCCAACTTGGGAGACTCGGCTTCCATATCAAAGCTGATCTTTGTAATCACTTGATCGTAGTCAGCACCACGGTTGTCCAAGAACTTCACGTATTCAGACAATGGCTTCAGTGAAGCTGGTGGGATGCGGAGCAACATAGGCTCGTTGATTTGGTCAACGGCGGCAATAGCCAAACGCTTGGAATCAGAGCAAGCCTTGCCTTTACCCATACGGGCAGAACCAAACTGGTTGTGTGTGCATGTGGCGCACTTTTTAGACTGAGCGTTAGTCGCATCAGATGCTGGAGCTACACCATCGTTTGAGTAGCAGTCAGGCTTTTGCTTCTCGCTAGACTCAGGATCGTAGCCCTTCATGTAGAACACCTTGGCAGAACCGGGGTTGCCCTTGATGATCACAGCGTCAATGCTCGTAGCAGGGCTGTCAGGGTCTTTGGGGTTAGGCAGAACTTTACGCTCGCCAGCTTTTACCACGGCAAAGACTTTGCCTTTGATGGACACTACGGGGAATCCTCCTCCGCCGCCGGCTGACATGAGGTCAGCGTTGAGGCCGGAGACACGCTTTTTAAAGTGGGCGGGTAAATTGCCACTGTCAAATGGAATGATTTGCATTTTGTTTCCTAGGGGTTGATTAAGAGCGGCGAATGTTCACAGTACGTTCCACAGTGAGGTTGATCCCCGGTGGTAAGTCCCCGTCACTCGCTTCTTGGAACTGCTTAATAGCAGAGGCGGACGCACGGATTTCCATGAGGCTCCATTCTTCGTGAGCTTTCACGTAATCCATGAATACATCGCGGTCAGCAACACTGGCCGTTGTCCTTGTCGATGTGTATGCAGTGCCGAACTCAGTTTTAATTGAATCCATGCCTGTAGTGTTAAATACTTCTAGCAGTTTAGCCTCTAACTTGTCCATTTTTTGTTGGACGGGCGCGGCTAACTCTTGGTAGTCGGCTTTCAACTTTGCCTTTTGATCGCGCAATTTGACGTATAAGCCTACTGCATCCGATAGTTTCATATTGTTTCCTTGGGGGTATTAAATTTACGCTCGTATCGGCGCTTTGTAAATAGGGGTGAACCCTATTCGGGTCGATCTTTCATCATTTCAAGCAAAATTCCTTGCATAGATTGTTTGTCTTGCAAACGTTTGTATACACGTCGTTCAATGTCAGAGCCAGCGATGTGGGCAATCACTGTCGTCTTTGTTTGGCCGGGTCGTCTTACACGCGCACATGCTTGTTCGTATATCTCATTGCTGTGTACGGGGGCGTACCAAACAATGGTCGTAGCGGCTGTTAAAGTTAAGCCATGACTCATGGTTGCAGCGTTAGCCACAAGCACACGAGGGTCGTCAGTTTTCTGAAAGGAAGAGAAAATCCTATCCCTGTCAGCTTTGCTAGTTTCACCATGGACAATTTCCACAGACCAGTCTTTTGATAATTCTTTTGCAACTGTTTCCAGTGCGGCAGTGAGCGGTACGAACACAATGACTTTGCCACTCGATTCGTCAATCAATTCCTTCAATGCATCCATGCGTGGCTTAGATGGTATGACTACTTCTTTGCCGTCAATGCCGTAGGCGACACCGCATGCTATTTGAATAAGCTTGTTTGCCTTAACCGCTTCATTGACCGCCAGAATCTGGCCGCCTTTGTATTCAGTAGCGAGCTTGCTCAGCATGTCTTTGTATGCTTTCTTTTGCTCGTCTGTCATCTCTACATCCCGGGTCAAGAACACTTGCTCGGGTAAGTCAACGCAGTCGTCTAGGGAATACCTAATCGATGGTTGCATGAGTTGGTAAACAGTGTCATTGGCATCCGGCCTTGCTATCCATTTGTACTGTGTCAACTGACGCATTACAAGGTCTCTGAACTTACCAAAGTATTTAGGCAAGTCGTTGTTGTCAGGCGTGATGAGTTTGCACTGTGCCCATGCATCGGTTGGTGCGTTAGGCGTAGGTGAGCCCGTCATGCCCCATACCCTGCGTGGGAATTGTTTGTTACAAATCTCGTTCAACGTCTTCCATCGCTCAGTGCTTGCATTGCGAGCAAGGGCCAATTCGTCAACGACAATTAGATCAATGTCATCTCGGTCTTTGAGCTCGTTCTTAATGATGGCGAGGCCGTCTATGTTGATGATATACACGTCAGCCGGCTGCTTAAGTAACTTAGTTCTTCGCTCTCTATTACCATACAACACTGTGGCTGTAAGGTGAGGAAAAGTTTGAAACACTGAGTCACCCCATGTACGCTCCATGGTAGAGAGCGGACACACTACGAGCATGCGTTTGACTTGTCTTGTTCTACGCAGATAGTCGTAAGACCACAATGCAGAATTAGTTTTGCCAGTTCCCATGTCGTTAAGGCAGAACGCTCTACTGTGCATGGACAAGAAACTTGAGGTCTCTCGCTGTGCTTCAAATGGATCGTACTTGCCGGATACCTTAGGCCATGCATAGTGAATGGGCATCGGGTCAGGGACTTCAAAACCTAAGTTTCTTAGAACCCTTGTTTCATCAGGTCTGTGAGGCACTGCAACTACTTTGCCGCCTTGATAACTGACTGTTACTGCTGATGGTATGACTGTGGTTACTCTCTCAGGATGTTTGAGTTTAAGTAGCACTGCCTTCTTTTCTTTGTGAATTAGCATGATAGTTTCATTGCTACGATAAGTGCGGTTATTTGTTCTTCGGTTATCGGTCGTTCAAGAGTCATTTGATGCCACAGTTTTACTTGCGGATCGGAGGACGTTGCCCATGCAACACGTACACAATCTGTCAACACGTCGTAGGAATGATCTACGGCTTTGACGTTATCAGGGATGGGATAGCCGAACAATGATGGTTTGTTTGAGTATCCATTCCAAGTAGGAAAGTCATTTGTCAGGGTTGTAACTGCCACTACCTTTTCTCCATCCGCGATTGGTTTCGCGGTCTTGCACTTTGGTGTTTCCTTTTGTATTGCCTCCGCCATTGGCCAATGCCACTACGTGAGCAACGTCTTTTCCATCGCCGACTTTTGCTTTGCCGGTCTTGATGGCATCACGCCTTGCGGCGTTGTTTTTTACACGCTTAGCCGTTTCTTCAGGGCGAGCGTTATATTCTTTTTGGTATGCTAACTTTTGTGCTGAAGATTTAGTCATTGTCTTCTCCCAGTAAAAAATGATCGTGTACGGCCACGTCATGAATGAAGTCGTTGATTTCCCAATTCCCAACAATGGTAAATTCAAGTTTGTCGACTTCTTCCCCGTTAACTAGTATGGATTGGCCGGCCATATTTGTGATAATCACATGAAACTTATCACTGTTGTTGCCGCTGTTTAAAGGGTCGGGCTTAATTGCTACGTCTAAGTTGCCTGTACTAAATGCCATCATGCTCTCCATGCGATTTTGTCTAAAAATTCATGCAATTGTTTTGCGTCGTCAACCACTATTGAATACCCACCGTGGCTGATAATCTCGGCTAACACTCTGTCTTGGTTAGCGGTCGTGTCTTTGCGCTTGCCGGGGGCTTTGGTTTCTATTCCTAAAAACCGGCCATTCCAACAACAAATAAAGTCAGGGATTCCGACTTGCCCCATGCCGTTTTGCATGGGTTGGTAGTACCAAATGGTACGCTCTTTAAGTAGCTTGCGCACGGCATCTTTGACTTTGCCTTCGGGTGTCATAAGTAGTTTCTCTTGCCGTTAAAGCTGCAGGTAATAACAGGACACCATGCCTTACATAGACCGGATGATCGTGCAGGCCATTCTTCTTTGTCGTAGGCTCGCTCTAAACGAATTGCCCGTGGCAGTAAGCCTTGCCATACATCGGCTAACTCTTTGCGCATGACTTTCTTTTTGTCTAATTTCTTTTCCTTGAGCCACACGAATACGGTTGTAACTTCTTGCACTTCGGGGTAGTAGTGGAATACGTAAGCTGCGTATAGATCAAGTTGCTCGGTCGGCTTGCGCTTACCGGTCTTGTAGTCCATGACGACTGCGTTCTTACCATTGATGACAACCAAGTCAGCGATGCCTCGACTCCATGCGTTGTCCCAATCTGCAGGTTGAAAGTTCTTGTCAATGGCAAACTTAAGTTCAGCGTGTTTCTCTCCGCCAAGCTTTGCAATTTTATTAGCAATAGGTTGCCACTGCGTCATGCCTTCCGGTAGTAGTTCTCCATGAAGAATGAAGTTTTCAAAGGCCGTATGAACCTTCGTACCCCATACAGTATGTTCTGTAGGCGGCTCTACTATGTCCCGGACCACCTTTAAGTGATAGAACTTTTTTGGACAGCTCTCGAATGAATCAAGTTGGCTGTACGTCCATGCAGGCATCATAAATTTCCAATACATTACGCCCCAACTCATGATTCAGTTGGGATCGAACTACTAATATAGAGGTGTGTATGTGGTTTGTCAACCCCGTGTTTCTACTTAGCGTCGCCGTAGCAATCAGCTATGTCACCTTCAGACCACGTAACCAACTCAGGCCACCACGATGGCGGTGTACGCATAATACCCTGCAATTCTTTCAGTAGTGTGTCGGCGTAGTTTTCGGGCACTACATAAACAAGCTCATCATGCACCATCAGTGTTGGCGACATTTGCGTGCGCTTACGAAACTCAAGAGCGTTACCCGCAATCACATCACGTGCAAGGGCTTGGACAAGATTCTCTACACCTTTCCCGGCATAGATACGTGCCTTGTGTCGGCCTGCTCCATACCACCATTCGTGCTTGCCGTTGTCTACCTCTTTGCGTAGTTCAGGGTAGTAAATGCGTCGACCTGATGGCAGACGAACCGCCTTGTGTTCAGTAACGCACATACCCCATGGATCGATGGCAGTCTCGTTGCCTTGCATCAGATCAATCAGACTCTTCTGAAATGATTTCCACCCATCCACAATGTCCGAATACTGCTCACGCCAGTCGGTAACGATACTCAATGACTCTGCATCTGTAAGCTCTAAGCCACCCATGAGTTTGGCTACACGCTTGAACGTTGGCGCGCCGGCCCCAAAACCTAGACCTAACTGAGCGACCTTGGCTAGTTGTCGTTGGTCTTTAGTTACCGCTTCTGGTTCAATGTCGTACCTTGCAGCAGCAAACGCTCTGTACAAGTCGGCTTCGGCATCGCTCGCATACATCTCCATAGATGACGGAACCTTCCACAAGTAGTGGTTTACCCTTAGTTCGATGCCGGACAGATCGGCCACGATAACTTTGTAGCCCTTGGGGGCAAGCAGGCTCATGCGTAATGCGTCAGATGGCTTAGGGTTTTTACCTATACGCGGTAGATTCTGCATGTTGTATTGCTCACCCGACCAACGCCCTGTTGTATCCGCACCACAGTATCTAAGCGGTACAGGCAACTTACCACCGCAGGCATCAGCCGCCCGAATGAACGCTTCTAGGCGTGTCTCAAGCAGCGTGGACTTAACCTCAAGCCTAGCCCTTGCAGCCGCAGCAACGATTGGGTTAGGGTGTTCTTGAAGCTTGATGAACTCCTCGTCGGTCTTAGCCAATGCAGGTGTCATCTTATCGGGGTTAGTCGGCGACTGTTTCATGGGAGGCTCAACGCCAAGGCTCGTAAGCAACTCGGAGAACTTGGCCGAACTAGCCAGTTGGGTACGCACTTGCTCTTCGATAGATACTTCGTCCACGATATCGTCGATGCCGATCTGCTCGGCTAGCTCACGTAGTGAGCGACTCTTCTCGGCTTTAACGGACTCCTGTGCCTCCCGGATTAATCTGTAGTCGAGATTGAACTTAGGCTCCACAAGCATTCGTGTAGTCATATCGATCTGAACCATCTCGGCCTTGGAGATACCCTTGGCCAACTCTTTGAACAACTTCGCACACAGGTCTGTATCGACCTTGTTGTACTCTTTCATGGACTCAAGCTCGGATGGCGTGAAGTCGGCTAAGCGTTTACCCTTAGTATTCGTGGCTTCAAGGCTTAGCTTTGCACCAATGTTGAACTCTTTGCTCAAGTTCTTCAGTGATACACCGCAGGTCTTTTTGTACTTGGACATGGCCATGGCTTGCGTACACCCCCACATCTTGGGCTTGATGCCAAAGCGCCATGCAAGGATCATGGAATCAAAGCCGGACATGTTGTGCCCAATGGCAATCTTGTCAGACCAGTCAAGACTATGCAAAGCTTTTCGGATTTTGTCTTCGCCAAAAAATACATCGGTCGGGAAGTTAGCTGCCTTGATAGCCACCGCCTGTATTTCTGTATCAGGGTGCATGACGTATTCTGTCGGGGGCATCCTTGTCAGTGAGTGAGTAGTAGACCAATAGGTCTCAAAGTCTATATAGACAGGTGTCATTTTAGGTTCCTAACTGTTACTTTCTTTGCCCAACATGAAGCACAGTACCATCTACTTGGGCTCATTTGAACACCGCCTTCGGGCGGTCTTCTCTCTTCGCATTTATTACAAAGTTGTAATTGATGGATCGGCTGTCTGCTACCAATATCAATCTGTCGTTTCACAAAGCCGTTCACGCGATCTCCTTCCAGTGTTTTCCGGTTTAGGACAGTTCTCAGGCACGTCAACGACGATCCAAATTGCTGCCAATGTATTGCGGTAGGTTGATTTCTCCCACCGATCGATGTACACGCCAAAGACACTCTCCAATGATTTGTTGACAGAACGAACTTCTATGCCAGTGAGCTTGGCTATGTCGCTTGCCTTCAAACCATCGGGGTGTTTTTTGAGTAAATCTCGAATGATGTTGTGGTTGCTTTTCAAACAACTTCCACTTCTGCATTAGTCTCTATCCATACTCGCGCACCACAAGACAACGGCTTCTCTGAATACACTACCTTGCTTGATCCGTTGATCGTGACCTCGTGGGCATAGCGATTTTCTTTGTATGTCTTGACTGTCAGCACTGGGTCGTTCGTGCCATTCTTAGCGTTAGCTTTTATGACGTGCTGATTAACGTGAATAATTGTTTTCATGGATTCTTTTCCTGTATAGCACGTTCAAGAGCTCTACCAAAGTCCTCCACACTGCCAAACTTTTCTGAGTTGGTATCCCACAAGTGGTAAATCTCTTCTTTGGTCAGGCTCACCCATTCACGTTCTTTCATGGTGTACATCCATGCAATGATGGCTACGATTGCGGGGCCTACAAGCAAATAAAGTAAATCGTTCATTTGTCCTCCAGTTTGAATTTGACCATCTCAGCAGTGATGATGCCATTGACTTCTGACACATCCTTGGCCACGTATGTCGTGGCTATATCTCCCTGCCGTGTGCCGACTCGAACAACGAATCCATTGGCTGCTCGCTCTACTTCTACGAGCCCTTTGAATACAATCATGTTGTTAAAACCAGTTGAGTACGAGTGATTGGAATCAGTAATCGTCCCCATGTTGATATTCATACTTGAACCTCAATTAGTTTGTCCATGTAGTGACGGGCTTTGCGTAGGTCTTCCACACCACCTTTGTCCTGCCAACGTGCGATGTACTTGATGACATTGCCCCACAAGAAGCCTTTGAATTGTTCCTTGGTCATCCATGCTTCCATGGCATCCCACGGTTGTATAGTCTTTGATTGGTAGTGCTCACCACCAACTTGCATATCATTTGCGCTCATCTTGTTTCTCCTTGGGTAAGTTGAATTGCTTTTCTCTTGTATGGTCGATCTTGCCTGTGTAAGGATTAAGGCCAAACGCTTCCATAAACTTGGCTAAGCGTGTCTCGATCCGAGTCAGGCGATCGAGGATGTTTGTTTCTTCTTTCATCCTTCAAATACTTTCTTAAGTTCCAAGTACACCGCTTTGGCTAAGCCAACGGACATGGAGTTGACGATCTGCTCTGCGTTGGGGTTAGCGTTCAGACTTGGTGCGGCTTTAGGCGGTAGAGAGACGACATTCACTACCTTAGCTACCTTCTTGACCTTGATCTTCTTAGGTTTGTGCTTACGTGCTTCAACGGCTTTGGCCATAAGCTCCCGGCGCTTTTCGATGGTAAACGTGGGATACACAGACTGAGTTGGTGTGTAACGGTACGATCCTTGTCCTTTGGACCTAGAGAGTAAGCCCTTTGACCACATCTGAAAGACGCGACCTGAGACTGGGCCATCGTTATCTAAGTTAAGCGCGGCTTTGGCCTCTTGCACTGTAGACGCAGGGTTAGCCACGAACCAGTTAAAGAGATGCTCCGAGAAGCTTGTGTGCTTGGGGTTTGTATCGACTTCATCTATGTCGTCGAAAGAGATTTGATTTGCTACTGCGGAAAGGGCTGATTTTAAGTCGGGCATAAATACTCCATGAATGAATGAGTGGTGAGAAAGAATTGTGGGGGCGAGCCCCACGTGTGTATATAGGGATGAACCCTTAAGGGTATGGTGTTTCGCGTCGCTCGATCGGCCTACGCAAAAGCCATTTGTCACCAAGACGCATCACTGCGCGTACCCACTGGCGTTGGTTGTGTTGATTGATATGATCGGGAACCATATCGTTGTTGTACAAGGTACGCGCTCTCTGACGCAATTCAAATTTACTGGTAGGTGTCATGCTGTGATTCCTGATAGTCTTGCAGCAATAGCTGCTGCGGTTAAGGTGTCCACTGGGGTGTCTTCAAGGATTTCTTTCTCACGAACCTTGCGCTCGACCTTACGCTCCGCACGCTCGATGTATTCCTTGGGGATGTACATCTTCACGCCCGGCCATAGCTTGAGTGCCTCATTAAGAGACTTGCACTTGCCAAGGAACGCCATGATATCACCCTCGACTTTAGTCCAACGAGCCTTGATTTCTGCGTTAAGTTCGATGCGCTCAAGGTAGTTCAAGACATTCTGCACACCTGCCATGTCTACATTGGCTTCAAGGTAAGCCTTCTTGCAAGAAATCTTAGGCTCATTCCAACGATCATTGTTGGGGCGATTGGTCACATTCTGATTTCTAAACGTGATGGCATGAACAACTTTATTGCCGGCATCGTCGATTGGTACATGAACATTCAACGTGGGACTTGTGTTTGTGGCCAACCATTCAGCAGGCATCTGATCCTTTAGATGCAAGTGACTGCCCCACATGGCCTTAGTCAGGAACCCTGATGTGTCTAACTCGATGGGCTTGCCAACCTCGGCGTTGTTGGTGATAACCTCAGCTTCTCTCATGCGCTTGATAACGTTAGAGACTTGACTTGAGAGTTCTTGTGTGATGTATACGGTAGCCATTTATATTTCCTTTGAGTGATTAAGTAAGAAACCCGCCGAAGCGGGTAGGGTTTAGTCGGTTTGCGATGCCTCGAGAAAGGTATCTACCGCTTCTTTTAGTTGGGTTCGTTGCTCTTGTTGTATGCCCGGCGCTAGCGCCTCACTGCATCGTTGCAAGAGATAGTTGTAGCTATCAATTAGTCCTTTGAGGTCTTCATTCATACAGTTTCTTCCATAGTAAAGTGGATTGTGTCGCCGTAAGGCGCTTCCACATCACTAGAAATACACCATACGACAGGGTAGGCAGGGCTGTTACTCTCACTGAAACTGGTGTAACCATCTGTCAAACAGACGAATACCTCAGGCTCAATACCTTCCTTGGCAAGGAACTCGAAGCCGTATTCCATGTCAGTGCCACCGCCTGAGTAGAACTCTAACTTAAATTCGTCGCCACGTTCAAACACTTTGTGCAAGCGAACACCTGTATCTACATACAGTAAGTGTACACGCTCGGGGTTGCATTGCTCCAGAATCCGAGCCAAGTGACCTTGGTAGTACGACATCTCTTGCTGTGTAATAGAGCCGGATACGTCGATTTGGATGACAACCTCGCCCATCTCTTGGACACGGCCTACGCTAGGCAAGTAGTCTTTGAAGCGACGGTTGGGGCGAGCCCATGAATAGTCTCCACGCACATAGCTTGTCATGTAACGCTCGAGTACGTCATACCATGGTGTGCCGGGGTCAATCAACTCAGCGATGATCTTAGCCAATGCACCGGGCAACTTACCTTGAGCCTTAGCTGCTTGCGCTGCTTGGGCTATCTCGACACGCGTTTCAACGTCAATGCGATCCGCCTCCTCGGGAGTGAGTGGTGAGCCTCGCTCGATAATGTCGTCGCCTGTACCGCCGGGACCGGGGCCATCACCGTCATCCTCAGGCAAGTCGTTGTAGATAGCATCCGTTGTTCTGTCCTTGGAGCCGGGCATGTCCACGCATCCCTTGATTGGATCGCCGATGCCGGCATCCTTGAGCATGTCATTGATCCACGCATCGCCTGCAATGTTCCAACGCTTAGGGGTACGAGAGCCACGACGCAAGGCATGCTGACCCATGATGTGGCCAACCTCGTGAGCCAGTACGAACACGATCTCGTCGACGCTGAGTGTCTCGAACCACTTGGGGTTGATGTATATCTGACCGCGCTGATCGACTGCTGCAGTTGGGATGCTCTCGTCTTCGATGAGTTGGCGCTTCATGAGCATGGATGCAAAGAAGGGGTGTTGTGTCACGATGGACACTTTAGCTTTGTCTAGTGTAGTGATTGCCATGATTAGTCTTTCCAGTTGTGTTGGTTGATACGGATGGGAGAATCTTGATTGAGCATGTTGGATACTTGCTTTGCATTGAATACATCGGATGGGCAACGAGCTTTGACGAACAGATCACGCATCATCTGCACATACACTTTGTCGCTATGGAATCGAATGTGACTAGCTTCACCGGACAAAATAGCATCTATGTCTTGTTGCACTCTAGCCTTCGATCGTTGTATCCATGTGTGATGATCGTTGCCTGTCTGAGTTAGCATGTACGCTGCAAAATCAGCCTTGATCAAGGCACACGCTTCCTCACGAGCCTCTTCGCTAGTGAACTGCACATGCAAGCCCCAGTAGTCACCACGGATATAGGGTAAGTTGAACTGCTCACAAAATACCTTGGCAAGGCGCGATGCATGAGATGACCAACCACCGGTGATGTTGCCCGACTCAATTTGTTTCTGAATCGATCTACGCATCCTCGTGGTGATCTGCGTTGGGTTGAAGTAAATGTCGGCTGTTACACCGGCAGTCGTTAGCATCCTAGATGCCTGATAGAGATTTGGTCGCATCATTGTGTTCCTTAAAAGTTGTATGCTGATAAACGCTCAGTTGCTTCGTCTAGCTTCTTGCGAGCCTCGACACGAGCATTGGCTGAGCCCTTGATGATCTCCACGTTCTGCAGATAGCTACTGGCAAGTTGCTCGATCGCATTGATCTCTTGCACCAACTCAGGTGATGGATCGATAGCCAACTTACGCGCCGTTGTGCATCCCTCAAGCACATTCTCCATGAGTGAATTGTGGAAGCGTTCACCCTTGTTGCCTTGGTACTCGCCAAGTCGTCTCGTTAGATCAGACAATGGTTTGAGCATGCGGTTGATGGTGTCCTCACGTGCCATGGATGCAAGCTCAGCTTCAGCCCTGTCGAACTCAGCCAAGTCTTCCTCGGACAGATCGAATAGGAAGTGACGCTTGTCAGGCATTGGTGTGAACCTCAAGTCACTGCCCACCGCATTACGGAACTGCTCTGCCGTTGGGTACTCATCGCGGTTAGCTCTGCCTGACGCATAGCCACTGTTTCGGAACATAATGTCGTCGCTTACGATTTGGTCGTAGTCCTGATAGCATTGATCGGCTAGCTTCTCCACCACGGCCACACGTTGCTTCATCTCTTGTGCATACTCAAAGTACAGCGTAGAGGGGAGCATCCTTGGACCTGCATCGATGTGGGGTATGGTGTTCTGCTTGTGATACGCATAGACCTCGTTGTGCTTTTTCATCAGCTTGTTGATGGGACTGTTGATATCACGGAACAATTTGTAGATTGCCGTCAGTGAGTTGTCGTTGTACTGCGTTTGCAGTTGGTTGGTCAGCGCCTTGTCGCGCTTGGTGAGTGGTGCACGACGTTGCGTGAGCTTGACAAGAATTACCTTGTCGGCGAGTTTTGCGTGTTGCATAGATACCTTTCATTGAGTTAGTAGGATGACTGCTTGTGCCCAGTCTTTGGCTTGTTGCACACTAGAAAAGAACTTCTGTTGCTTGCTTGCAATGATGCGAGCCCTCCACCTTCCAGTCCAGTAAGGCTCGGGTTCATCTTCGTCGTATTTAATAAAGGGTGAAATAACCGCCATGCGTTGCGGTATCTTTTGATCGGGGTCTTGCTTGTACAAGAGTGTGTGGAAATCTTCCGGCCTGTCCATCCACATGTAGCTCACATCAGCACCTCTGCATTGGCAGTAGACCATTCGATAAACGCTCGTGTCGATGTAATCTTAGGCGCTAGCTTGATGGAGTCCTTGATGGTCATCACCGCAAACTCGGCAGGCAGTCGTGCCGTGTAAGACATGATCCGATCGATGTTGTCAACAGTTGCTTTACGTGCAAGCGCACCGGTAATCGCATACCGCACAGCAGGGTCCGTTGGAACCTGCGCACCCTTGGGGTCAAGCAAGAGAGCATCGATGTTAGGTAGTTGAGAGTAGATACGACGGAAGCCAACATACTCAGCAGCTGCACCCTCACCGACCTCACCGATCACATTCTCCAAGAACAACGATGCATCCAATGAATCGGGTACAAGGTTGACACGCTCCCATGAACGAGGCGTTGGGTTGGCAAAGCGATTGGCATCAAAGTCAGAGATCAGGCCGGGTCTGAATCGCAAGAACTGAATCAGGTCAGTCTTCCAATCATTGTCCAGTGCATACGCGGTCAGGTCTTCGAGATTCTCTTGGAAGTCAAAGCGACGTGTACGATTGGCTAGCTTGGATGTGATGCGATTAGCACCTGACTTGTCCTCGGTACGATTACCAGTGGCAATCTTGAACAGTTGATCTGACAGTTGCAAGTTACCGGCTCGGTTGTCATAGATTACACCGCACAATGCATTCTGCATGGGGATCGGAGCATCGGACAACTCTTCCAAGATCAGACCGACACGGCCAGTGCGTAGCTTGTAGAACTCTTCGGGCGGAACCCACCGAGTGAACTCGCCAGTGTTGTTAGGTGTACCGAGTACATCCACAGGGTCACGCAATGAAGCCGTGAACTCCACGACATGATCTAGGTTAAGCTCTCGCATGATCTCACGAGCACAAGCTGACTTGCCACCACCGGGAGCACCGAGGATGAATGGCACGATCTTGTTACCCTGAGGGGCTTTGAACTGCTCGACAACAGATTTCTTGATGTTTGAATAACGCATAAAGTTCCTTAAGTGAGTGAGTGGTGATTAATTCGGTCGCCATACTAACAAGTCCAGTGCTAGCACGACCAACGCTAGCAAGAACACAACTCTTTCAAATTTATGCCATGTCATGGGAACCTCCGATATGAGCGAATGACTGAATCGTTACGTGGCTCGTTGATGTGTGCAAGCTTGACGTTCACACCCTTAGCCTCCATTGCGTTCATGAACAATTCCATGTCGCAGTCCTCTTCGAGATACGCTTTGTCCCCTTTGATGTATGAGTAACAGCTTACCTCCGAGCGTATGCCCAGTAGATCAAGTTCGTCTAAGCTCACCTCTAGCCATCCATGGCCGGGATCGGTGTGGTATGTGTAGTAGATTGTCGTTGCTGTTGATGGTGTCATGTTGTTCCTCTTGAATGTATATATAGCATCAGGTCTTGTTGCAAACCATCTGCTCAGTTGGGGGTTGTCATCTTGCATCAGCACAGGGGGAGGCCATCCCGTCTTGGTCATTTAGTTCCCTCATGAAATACGTCAATGAATTTTTTGCCATGCTTGTGATACAGACACACGATGCATGACATTAGAAAATAGTTGGTGCTGACCTCGTATTTGTCTACGCGCCAACATGTGCCGAGGAAGTCGGTCAGTTGTATGTCACTCTTGGTCATGGCTCAGGCACGTAGATTGTGTTGCGTGTCTCAATGATCCCGCCTTGGGGATTAAAACTAACGATCTCGCTTGTGCGTACAGTGCCGTTGCCAATGGTCGGGTGATCGACCACCTCTAGTCTTGCACACCAAAATGGTTTCTCCGCACTGTCGTACAGCAAGCACATCATTGGCTCGGAATAGGTTTTGTAGAATACGATTGGTTTCATGTTGTCCTCTTGGGGTTAAGTTGCATTAGCATGGATGGATCACTTATGTATGTCGGTGCTGACTTGTTGATCGGCTGACACATGGATGATTTGCGCTTGAGTTCCTTTTGGGCGATCTTTTCACCACATTGCATACAGGTCGGGCGTTCGTGTTTTGCACGATGGGGTTCTACTCGTACTGCATAGCAACAGGTGCAGATTGGTATGTGTTCATCCATGGTATTACCCGACGTTCTCGATGCTTTCGAGGGCACAGATCACAACACCGCCAAGGCAGAAGCCACCGAATAACAGGGCAGCTTGTTGGAAGTAAGGCACGTCAGGGCTATAGCCCACGAACAGGGAAATGCATGTGGCCAAGGTAAAGCCGATTGCGTATAGAGTTAGTTTCATGGTGTCTCCAAGGAAAGTGAGTGGTGCGCACGAGGCGCACACGAGTTGGATTAATACTAGGGGAAAACCCTAACGATTTAGACAGATCGCTGATTTAGCATTTGATAGTAGGCATGGATTGATGCGTCGATCTCATCCATTGTGCGAGCTTCGATGAAGCCGGGGATATCATCCAAGGTGAATTCTTGTATGTCATCTGCACATGTGTATGTGGGTTCGATGATGGCTAAGCCCATGAGATCAGAGTTTGATGGTGTGCGCATGATAGCTCCAAAGTTGATTAAGACAGTTTTTGGAATCGATTAAGCCAAAATTTAGGGGGCTTGGATTAATTGATTTGTGCGTGTGTATGCCGTGTAACCCGCATGGATTCTAGGTTTGCAGGGGGCATTAGGGTTTACCCTGCTCGAATAATCCAAGTGTGGATTTGACAGACAGGATTTGTGGGGACTTGTGAGATTGTGCGTCATCGCATATGGCATTGAATCCATAAGCCATAACATCTCTGACCCTCTATTTTATTGGATAATTGGATAAATGGATTAATCGACGACTTAACTTATTGATTTCATTGAAGAATCAATTAATCCATGGATTAATCCAACTCCAGACCTTGGATAATTGGATTAATAGGTAGGGTAAACCCTAATGATTTAGCCAAACAGGGTGTGTTGCCAGTCTGCGTTTTCTGCGCATAGTTGGCGTTGGTTGAATGGCATAGGCTCACGAGCAAACTTGGCGGAGTTAGACCACTTGGCGTTGCATGAGCGATATGGAACAGGGGGCAAGCCACCCTGCAGTTTGCGACCAATATCGCCCTCGACACGTTTAGGCATCGGGGCGATATGGATTCCCTTGGGTAGAGAGTGAACCTTAGACATTAGTCATTGATTGTGGAAGGTTGAGCACCGCGAGCGATACGATCAACGATACCGAACACATAAGCCTTCTTGCCTTTGAGCGTAACGCCCTTGGCTTGCTTGGCGGACACTGCGCTAGAGACTGCGTTGCACAAGCCCATGAGAGCCTCTTTAGAAACCGAGCCAGTAGCAGGCACGAGACCGGCCACGAAAGGCAAGGCAGACTTAGGCACGAGACCGCATGAAAGAATGTCATTGACGACTGGGCGGAATTGGCCGTTGGCGAGCCAGTTGGCGTACATCATTTGACCGAACTCTTGGCGAGCTTCGCGACCTGCGAAGGCCACTGCGAGCGCCAAGGAACCGGTGTTGCCCTTTTTGTCGATGACAATAGAACGTGTACCTTCAATGATAGCGACTGCATTTGACATGATTTGTCCTTTGAATAAATAAGTAGGTTTCAAGTAATACACTACACCATGTAATGCACTACTCAAAACCGCCCCCCACACTTTTGCCATTCGTGTGTTTAGACCATGCGCGTTGCGTTTAGGTCATAGAAGCGGATTTGCCGGACAGTTACTTCACCCAAACTGTCAAAACGCTATTGAATTTTTAATGATCGAACATCCCACATTGTGACTTTGCGTTGATGCACACTTGGGTTCGATGCGTTCGGGAAAACCCTACAAACAAGAACCGCGAAGTACGCGACACTAGGAAACAATGCTACTTTTTAAAGATCGGGAGGCGAGGGATACGATGCCCTACACAGTAGGCAAGACTGCTACCCCGCCATGGGACCAAGGGGGCCAGCCCACCCCCCCTCTCCCTACGACTGGCTCTTACAGCAGGCGAAGAAAATAAGGACATACACACGTAGCGCACTCAAAAAAATTAAAAAACGCTTGCACACCACATACACACGTGCTACATTGCCCAAATGAGACGAAGAAACCTATACATCCCCGACCCCCTGATGGAGCGAGTCCAAAAACTAGCCGTGCGTAAAAAAGTGCACATGGCAGATATCATTCGCACAGCCATGGAAAAGTACTTAGATGCCGTTGACCGCGCAGAAGCCAAGGCCAAAGAGGAGGCACAGCATGCTGAACGTTGAAATTGACGACGGCCCACTGGAATATGGGGTAAAAACCACGTCGTTCCCACAGGTCTCAGAAGAAATGCTGCATTCTCTGGCGCTAGGCATGGAAGATGAGCTGATCATCATTGGCCGGCATGGTGTTTCTGTGGAGCAGTTTCGGGAATTGGAGAAGCAGCCATGGTTTATCAGCCGAATCTTGCAATTACGCTCGGAATTTGAGAAAAATGGCGTTACATTCAAGGCAAAAGCTGGCTGGATGGCCGGAGAACTGCTAGATAAGGCGTATTTACTGGCAGCTAGCCCAGATGCGAGCTTCTCACAGGTGCACGATACCCTTAAAACGCTTATAAAAGTGGCAGGATTGGAGCCAAAAGAGGAGAAACAGGTCAATTCTGGGCCCGGTTTTAGCATTTCTATCGACCTTGGAGAGCGTTCGGTGAACATCACAAACGACCAAAATATCATCAATTCGCCTACAAAATTCATATCTAATGAGTAAATACAAGCCAACAGACACCCAGCGTGAGTTTATGCTGGACGAGAATTACGTCAGGGTCTTAGCTGGCCCAGTTGGAGGTGGCAAATCTGTGACCTGTGTGCACGAACTGGTAAGACTTGCATGCGGGCAAGCGCCAAATACCAAGGGCATACGTAAAACCAGAGCGGTGATTGTGCGTAACACGGCCGATCAGTTAGCGTTAACCACTAGAAAGACGGTGTTTGACTGGCTGCCACCGGGAGATGCTGGCATTTGGAAAGCGGTGGAGAAGACGTTTATCCTGAAAGCCAAACTGCCGGATAACACAGAAGTTGAGTCCGAGTGGCTGTTCATTGCGCTGGATACCCCGGACGACGTTAGGAAAGCGCTGTCACTTGAGACGACATTTATCTGGGGTAATGAATCACGCGAGCTCAACTCCGAAGTAGTGGATGGCCTACTAGGTCGTCTGAACCGGTATCCGTCAATGAAGGACGGTGGGCCCACTCGTTCGTGTGCGCTGTTTGATACCAACATGCCGGACGAGGATACGTGGTGGCATAACAAGATGGAAGAGCCGCCTAGCAACTGGTCAATTTACAAACAGCCTGCAGCGATCCTGAAGCCAGCCAAGTACACAGAACGATTTGGCGAAGAGCCAGAAGAGATTTTGCTGGACAAGGACGGCGAAGAATGGTGTGTGAATCCTAAAGCGGATAACTACGACCACCTGCCAAAACAGTACTACCCCAATTTGATTCCGGGTAAGACCGAGGACTGGCTTAGGGTTTACCTTAGGTCTGAGTATGGCCGTTCGCTCTCAGGTACACCTGTGTACGAGAAGACTTTTACGTACGACTTTCATGTGGCAGACGATCCGCTGAAGTACATCAGGGGTGAGAATTACCCGATCATTATTGGGATTGACTTTGGGCGTACGCCGGCAGCTGTGTTTAAGCAGAGGGACCCTCGGGGGCGGGTGATGACTTTGGGGGAGATCACTGCGGAGAATATGGGCATCGAGACATTTTTGAATGTTAGGCTCAATCCGTTTATTGCTAACAACTTTGCCGGGGCTACGTTTTTGTGTGCGCCTGACCCGGCCGGGTTTGCCAAGCAGCAGCTCAATGAGCTGTCATTAGTGGACGTTTTGAAAAATGCTGGATTTAAATGTGTACGTCCCCCTAGCAACAATCCAGAAATTAGGATACAGTCCGTCGAACGGTTGCTCAATCAGCAGCTGGAAGGTAAAGCGATGTACTTAATTGACCGCTCCTGCGAGATGCTTATCAAAGGCTTTCGATACGGATATCGGTACAAAATTAAGAAGAACGGCGAGTTAGAAGATAGGCCAGACAAGAACGAGTTCTCTCACGTCCATGACGCCAATCAGTACGCCGACTCGGTAGTCGATATGAACATCCGAGGTTTAGCATTGCAGCGCGGTAAGCGCGAAATCAAAAAAGTAAGTTACACTTATTAAAACGAGATGGGCCCCGCATGAACCAGAATCTAGGCATCAGTATGGGCGGCATCCTTCCGGCAATGTCGGCAGCGGGTGTTGCAGAACAGCAGCGTAAAGCGTCAGAGCTTGCGCAGGCGCAGCCGCTGATTACATCTATTGCATCCTATGTCCGCAACTGCTGGACTGAAGCGAGGACAGCAAAAGAGCAAACGGTCGAGCCTAGAATGTTTAAAGCCGTGCGCGCACGCCGCGGAGAATACGATCCTGACGTTCTAACGATGATTCGCCAAAACGGCGGCTCAGAAATTTACATGATGCTTACCTCCAACAAATGCCGTGCTGCGGCAAGTTGGTTGCGTGATGTGTTATTGGGACAAGGTGCAGATAAACCTTGGACTATCAGGCCAACGCCTACACCCACACTGTCACCGGATATTATGGAAGAGATGCGTCTGCATGCAATACAGCAGATGGCTCAGGTGATTGAGATTACTGGTCAAGCTTTACCTCCTACGCAGTTGCGTAAGTTCTTAAACGAGTTGCGCGAAGAGTACATGCACAACGTGATGGAAGAGGCGAAGTTCAAAGTCAAGCAGATGGAACACAAAATGGAGGATCAGCTCATTGAGGGCGGATTCATCACGGCGTTTGATGCATTTATTGACGACATCACAACATTCCCCTGTGCATTCTTAAAGGGCCCAATCGTTCGTCGCAAGCCGAGAATGAAGTGGAACCCGGATGTACAAGCAGGCTATCAGTTGCTGATTGTGGATGACCTAGTGCTCGAGTGGGAGCGCGTTGACCCATTTATGATTTATCCGTCTCCTGCGTCGACAGGGATTAATGATGGTTATCTGATTGAGCGTCACAAGCTCCGCCAGACTGACCTTGAAGAAATGATTGGAGTAGAAGGATATGATGACGAAGCTATTAGACAAGTTATCGAAGCTTATGGCCGCGGCGGTCTCCAAGAGTGGCTCATTGTTGACTCGACTAAAGCGCAAGCCGAAGGAAGATCAACCTCCGCAGTAATGCAAAACAGCGAGCATTTGATTGACGCTATCCAGTTCTGGGGTATGGTGTCTGGTCAGATGTTACGCGACTGGGGTTTGTCAGATACAGAAGTGCCTGACATTACAAAGCAGTATCCTTGTGAAGCGTGGCTCATCGGCTCATACGTTATCAAGGCATCACTGAACTACCACCCCCTCGGTCAGAAGCCTTACTACAAAGCATCGTACGAAGGTGTTCCCGGCACGTTCTGGGGCAACAGTACGTATGACTTGATCAAGGACTGCCAAGACATGTGTAACAGCGCTACACGCGCTTTGGCTAACAACATGGGCATTGCCTCTGGACCACAGGTGTGGGTCAACGTGGATCGCGTACCACAGGGCGAAGATATCACGCAGATGTACCCATGGAAGATTCACCAAATCACTTCAGACCCAATGGGTTCGTCAGCTGCGCCAATTGGCTTTTTCCAGCCAAACTCAAATGCACAAGAGCTCATGGCTGTGTATGAGAAGTTCTCTATTTTGGCGGACGAATATTCAGGCATTCCACGTTACATGACAGGTTCTAGCCCCACAGGTGGCGCTGGCCGTACGGCGTCCGGTATGTCCATGCTGATGGGCAATGCGAACAAGTCTATGAAGCAGGTTGTTGCAAACATTGATAACAGCGTGATGACTCCGCTGCTTGAGCGCTTGTATTTCTACAACATGAAGTACAGCGAAGACAACGAACTCAAAGGCGACGTGACCATTGTGGCCCGCGGCTCCAACAGCATCGTGGCCAAAGAGACTGCACAGGTTCGTCGTAACGAATTCTTGCAGGCAACAGCAAATCCGATTGATATGCAGATTATGGGTATCGACGGCCGCGCTACTCTGTTACGCGAAACTGCAAAGCAGTTGGACGTAAACCCCGACGATGTTGTGCCTCCACGTGAGAAGTTGCGTGTCGCACAACAGATTGCACAAATGATGCAAGCTGGCCAGCCACCACAGCAAACGCCCGGACAGGGAGCTCCTGCGGGAAGTCCCGTTCAGAACCAGCAGATGTTGAGTAATGGCGCACCAATTACAGATAATTTTTAAATTCTCTTGACATGGGGTTTACCCCATGATACAAACCACACAGTAAAAGGACTGAACATGAACTATTCTGGCAAATCCAAAATGATGAATCGCTACGCAGACGGCGGCGAAACCGTTGAGTACGTTGAGGCTGGTTCGGGCTCGTCGGAAAGTTCTTCTCCCATGGAGTCTTCTGAATCAAAAGCCGAAGAGTCTTCTAAGCCAGAGTACAAGTCCTTCAAAGAAGCGTTTGCTGCTGAGCGTAAGGCCGGCAACAAAACTTTTGAATACATGGGCAAGAAGTACACAACCGATATGGCTCCCCGTGATACTGGTAGCGACATGGCTCGTATGCAAGCTCGTGCTCCTAAACCAGCACTGCGCGCAGAAACAAATGATGATCGCGCTAAACGCTATGTTGAAAAACGCGCTGCCGCTCGTGCAGAAGCTGCGGCTAACGCCGCACGCGGTCGTAGTGGAGTTAAGATGGCCAACGGCGGTGTTGTTAAACGCGCTACAGTCACTGCGCGAGGCAAAGCTTGCTAATTAAACCAGACGCTCGACAATTTCAAGCGTTGGCTAGGATTTCTAAGTCAGACGATGGAGAGGTTTTGTTGAAATTACTCGAAACCGAACTCGAAAAGCTGACAAATAATTTGCTGGATACGTCCGGCGATACCACCCCGAGAGTCCAAGGGATGGCGCGAGAGTGTAAAGACATTCTCACGTTGCTTCAGGTATCCCCTGAGCTGGCAGAAAAGACACGGTAAGCCTAAGGGGGAAGCCCCCGGCAAGTCGTTTTGTAAAAACACGCCCAAGTTCTGTGGTGGAACCGGCATAAGGAGTATTTATGGCATTGCCAAAACAGGTACAAGCTCAAGCACACGTTGCGGAAGAGTATGACAAGCAGGTTGCTGCAGCCCAACAGGCCGTAGAACCCAAGCCCGAAGACGAACAACAACAGAGTTCTGAGCCAGAACCAGAGAAGCAAAGTCAGGAACCAGTCTCCGTTGAGACACCGAAACCTACTGAAGACGACGCGGCATGGAAGCAACGCTACCTGTCACTTCAAGGTCAGTACAACAGCCAAGTGCCAACCCTGCAACAGCAAGTGCGGCAACTGACGGATTCGATGGATCAATTACAGGCAAAACTCAAGGAACAGAAAGCCGAAACGCAAGCTGAACCTGAGCCGAGCCAACTGGTTACAAACAAAGACGTGGAAGCATTTGGTGAGGACTTGGTAGACCTAGCCCGCCGTATTGCCAAAGAAGAATTTGGCAGACGCGAGTCAAAGTACATCAAGCAAATCGAGGCACTAGAAGGCCAGTTGACCAAAGCCGAAGGCCAAGTCGGTGAAGTTGTTCAGTCTCAAGCAAAGACAGCGCAGGATCGATTCTTTGAGAATCTCAATTCAACGTTGCCAAGCTGGGAGGCGATTCAAGCAACAGATGATTGTCAGACATGGTTAGCAACTCGGATTCCGGGTTCTCAAGCTACATGGAACGACGCTCTTCTGAACGCTGCAAGTCGTCAGGACGTCTCCGCCGTCAAGGAAGTGTTTGATACATTCTTCGAGAAGTATCCAGCGCATAACCCTTCAGCTCGAAAGCAACAGCAATCTAATGCACGCCAAGAGCTAAACCGTCAGGTTGCACCGGGGAAGTCGACAGCTTCTACCCCTAGTTCGCAAAACGGCCGAATCTATACAAGCGCTGATTACATCGCTGAAAGCAATAGGATCGTCCGGTTGTCACAACAGGGTAAGCACGAGCAAGCGATGCAGCTACAAACCGAGTTAGATGCTGCCCAAACAGAAGGACGTATTCGTCCATAACTGTAACGGCGGCGTGTTTTGACAAACCGATTTTTTTTATTTGGAGCATTAAATGTCTACAATCACAGCAGCCGCCGGTTATGCCGTAACCGCACCCTTTAACACAAACCCTTCGTACTCTGGTACGTTCATCCCCGCAATTTGGTCTAGCAAACTGAACGTTAAGTTCTACGCTAACACCACATTCGGTGAAGTTTCCAATACATCTTGGGAAGGCGATATCAAGAACATGGGCGATAAAGTTGTCATCAACAACATCCCCTCTATCACCATCAGCACTTACACTGTTGGTTCTAGCTTGAACTACGAAGCACCAACTCCTAACACCATTGAGTTGAACATCGACAAAGGCTACTACTTTGGCGTGAACGTTTCTGACGTTCTCGAGTACCAAGCTCAGCCTAACTTGATGGACATGTTCACGACTGACGCAGCCAACCAGATGAAAATCGCCGTTGACCGCGAATCTTTCTTGGGCACATTCAGCTCTGCCGCTGCTGCCAACATTGGCGCAACTGCTGGTGTTTTGAGCGGTTCTTTCAACCTCGGTACTGACGCAGCTCCTTTGGACTACGTTGCTGGCAGCCCCCTGCCTACAATCTTGAACACGATCACTTCCATGTCTTCTGTTCTGGACGAGCAAAACGTTCCTGAGACTGATCGTTTCTTGATCATTACGCCCACTGAGCGTCAGTTGCTCATGCAATCTCCATTGGCTCAAGCCTATGTAACTGGTGATGCCCAGTCTATCTTGCGTAACGGTAAGATCGGCCGTATCGACCGCTTTGATATCTATGTGTCTAACTTGTTGCCTAAAGCAGCTGCTGACCAGAACTACTCTGGCGGTGCTGATGCCGGTAAAGTTAAGCGCCACGTTATCATCGCTGGTCAGAAGTCTGCATTGACTTTTGCTTCGCAGATCAACAAGGTTGAGTCTATTCCCAACCCCAACGACTTCGGTACTTTGGTCCGCGGTTTGATGATCTACGGTCGCAAGACAGTTAAGCCAGAAGCTTTGACCTACGCTGTGGTCAAGGGCTAAGCAAAAAGCCCTTCGGGGCTTTTTCCCGTTTATATTTTATTTTTGGAGATCAAAATGGCTAATTCAATGAGCTTTGCAACCGAAGTTGGTGGTTACGAGACCGCTACTGCAGGTACTACACAAACCCAAGCCGGTGCTACAGCACTGACAGGCTTTATCAACTACGTTACCACAGGCACTGCTGCTGATGGCGTTAAATTGCCTGCCGATCGCACTGCTGGCGATATTGTTTACGTTGTTAACAGTTCAGCGAATTCGTTGAACGTCTACCCCAATACTGGCGGTAAGATTAACAACGGCTCTGCCAACGCTGCTAAGGCTTTGGTTGCTAACATGTCCGGCTGCTATATCAGCTTGGGCAGCGAAAACTGGGCTGCGGTCCTCAGCGCCTAATCAGCGCAGCAAGAGGGGCCCCACGGGGCCCCTTCTTGTGTTAGTATTCTCATAACTTCAAACTCTACGAGGTTAGCTCATGGCGACCATCACAGTTGCGTCGATCCTGACCAAGGTTTCGACAATTCTTCAAGACCCGACAAACATTCGCTGGCCTACTGACGAATTGATTTTGTGGCTGAACGATGGCCAGCGTGAAACCGCGTTGTATAAACCAAATGCGTTTGTTATAAACGCTGCTGTTATTTGTGTAGCAGGCACTAAGCAGACACTGCCCGCTGCAGCCGTTTCCTTGATCGACGTAGTACGCAATATGGGCACTAACGGCACAACGCCGGGCAATGCAATTCGTGCTGTGTCTCGTGAGATTTTAGATGCGCAAGTTCCAAATTGGCACTCGTCTACTCCTAGCGCAGTTACAAAGCATTTCGTTTATACCCCCCTAGATTCAAAGACGTTTTACGTATACCCCCCTCAGCCGTCCTCAAGTCAGGGCTATATAGAGTTGGTTTACGTTGCTGCACCATCAGATGCAGTATCTGGCGGCGTTATCACTATCGACGATATTTACGTCACGGCGCTTATCAGTTACATTCTGTTCAGGGCTTACAGCAAGGATGCTGAGTACGCAAACAATTCTGCTTTGGCTGCCTCATACTATCAGCAGTTCCAAGGTCTCTTGCAAGGCAAAGCCACAGCCGAAGCTGCGTCTAACCCGAACCAAGCGCTAGCCCCATTTAACCCTAACTTACCGGGATCAATGAAGTGAGCAACGTCTCCTACGAAGTTTTCTTGCCGAACATTGTTCCGTACGCGCCCAACGTACTGGACGACCAAGCAATTGAGGCTGTGCGCAACGCCTGCATCGACTTCTGCCGCGAGACGTTATTCCTGCAGTGTGACTTAACGCCGATCACTGTGATGGCCGGCGCAAACACGTATTGCATCGATGTGCCTAAGTACAACATTCTTGGCCAACTGATGGGCATCTACTATCAGAGCCGAAAATTAGAGCGTAAGAGCCAGTATGAATTAGAGAAGATGTTCTCCATGAACTGGCAATCCCAGCTTGGAACTCCACAGGCGTACACGCAGTTCAACCCCAACGACATTACGCTGGCTTTATGCCCCGCAGAAACTGTCCAGAACGCGATCACAGGCCGTTTTTCATACATGCCGCTACGCGACTCTACTGTTGTCGATTCGCAGCTGTACGAGCGATATTTAGAAGAAATTTCAAGCGGAGCGCTTGCTAGTTTACTGGAAACGCCTAATCAGCCGTATACCGACGCTGCAGGCGCTAAAGCATATACATTGAAGTTTCGAATTGCTAAACAAACGGCCCGGGCTTATGTGACCGGCGGTATGAACCATGCGCCCATGCGCATACGTTACAGTAGGATTTGGTAATGAGCTGCGATCTGATCTATCTTGTTCAAGGTGACGTAAACCGCCCGCAAGTTGAGGCGACAATTACCAATGAAAACACAGGCGCTGTAGTAGATATTACTGGCGCTACTGTTGTTATGAAGTTCCGCATGGTTGGTGCTACTACGCTGCAAGACACAATTGCGGGCACAGTCACAAACGGCGTTGGCGGGGTCTGCGTTTTCCCCATGACAGCGTTGGCCATGTCAGGAGACCCCGGTAACTATGAAGGTGAAATTCAAGTTACGTTTGCCTCTGGCGGCGGTGTTCAGACTGTATACGACCCATTAAGATTTAGGATGCGCGAGGACTTCTAATGCGCGCTACCTATGCATACATTAAACTTCAGGCAGAAATTGCTTACGTAAAACTTCAGGCAACTGTTAGCTACGTCAAACTTAGCGCCGCTACAAGTTATGTATTGCTTAAAGCCACAGCCATTACAGGTTACTTTTTAAAATTTATTGATCTTTTTGACACTGCTCGCGCAACTGATGCTGCTGTAAAAACAGTTGGTAAAGGGCTTACCGAAACCGCGCAAGCTAGCGAAACGCTAGTCAAAAGCTCCGGAAAAGCGCTTAGTGACACCGGTAGTGCGTCTGATCTAGCCGCTAAGACCTTTGGTAAAACAGCATCTGATACTGCAACGCCAAGTGATGCCGCCGTTCTGGGCCTCAACAAAACGCTAAACGACACGGCGTTTGCCACGGATGACGTAGATGGTATTGTCACAGACGACGATCAAATCATTCAGTTCATGAAAGTGTTGTCTGAAGTTGTTACGCCAACTGAGACCCTTGTTATAGCGAACGGATTTAACCGAGAGTTTGTAGAGTCTGCTGTGAGTGGTGACGTTGCAGCCAAGACTTTCATTAAGAATCTAATCGACACGGTTAATGTGACCGATGTTGCAGATGTTAGAAACGCTAAGGTTGAGAATCCAAGTGATGGCTCAAGCGTATCTGATCAGGCCGTTATTGGATTTGGAAAAGCTCTTACTGAGTCGCCGACAGCGGCTGATGCCGCGTTTAAAGGTTTTATTAAAGGGTTGACTGAAACGCCAACCGCAACAGATTCCGCCGTTATTGTGGCTGGAAAAGCTCTTATCGACTCGACTAGCGCGTCAGATGCTGGTACATTGATAAGCCAAGGCTACTGCGATATCACGTACTTCGCGGAAGACTATGTAGGAACTAGTCGTACTTTTTAAGGAATCCCCATGAACACGAATGAAAAAATTGTCGCTACTGGCGAATTGAAGATTGTAGTAACCGCTCCCGACGGTACAGTCAAGCACGAGCAGGAAGTCAAGAACTTGGTTGTTACAGCCGGTTTGGGATTTATTGCCAGTCGTATGGCGGGCACGTCCGCTAACGTTATGAGCCACATGGCCATTGGTACAAATAACACGGCAGCAGCTGCAGGCAACACTGCTTTGGGCGCTGAATCTGCACGCGTGGCTTTAACTAGCACAACCCCAACAGGCGCAGCCGTTGCTTACGTTGCTTCTTTCCCAGCAGGCACTCCCGCAACACTAACCGGCATTCAAGAAGCCGGCATCTTCAATGCTTCTTCTGCAGGAACGATGCTTTGCCGCACTGTGTTTGCAGTCGTTAACAAAGACGTAAACGATACAATGTCCATTACTTGGACAGTTACAATGGCTGCACCTTAATCGGAGTAATCCATGAGTACCATTATTACCCGTGCAGGTAAGGGCTCGCCTCTTACCAACAATGAGGTTGATGCCAACTTCGTTAATCTGAATACTGACAAAATTCAGGTTACGGGTACGCCTACGAGTGGGCAGGCGGTGGTATGGGATGCTACAAACTCACGTTGGATACCCGGCACTGCAGCGTCTAGGGTAACGATTTCGTCTACAGCGCCAGCAGGAGCTACGGCAGGCGATCGATGGCTGGACGCAGATACAGGCGTTGAATATTTGTATACCGATGACGGCACATCCTCTCAGTGGGTGGAGTTTGGCCCAACGGCTATTGTTGTTACGTCTGGCGATGCGCTTGCATTTGCTATTGCATTAGGATAAATATGGCAAACACATTTAAAAACTACATCGCTGCAAGCGTTACAACACAGACTTCGGTGTATACCGTGCCAAGCGCAACTCAATCAACTATTATTGGTTTAAACGTTGCAAACACAAACGCCAGTGCGGCCTCTGTTGATATTCAAGTCACATCCGGCGCAACAACTGTGTACTTTGCAAAAGCTGTTCCGATCCCAGTAGGTAGCTCACTCGTTGCTGTAGGTGGAGATCAGAAGCTTGTGTTAGAGGCTGCGGACGTGCTCAAAGTAACATCCACGGTTACGGTTGACGTGACTGTTTCTGTATTGGAGATTTCATAATGAGTTATATCGGAAAAGAGCCGACCCCAGTCCCACTGACGACCTCCGATTTAGTCGATGGTATTGTCACGTCTGCTAAGCTTGCGTCTAGCCTTGCACTGACCACTCCTGATCTTGGAACTCCATCTGCCGGTGTTTTGACTAATGCAACTGGTTTGCCGGTTAGCACAGGTATTTCTGGTCTGGGAACTGGCGTTGCTACTTTCTTGGCTACACCGTCTAGTGCCAATCTGGCGTCTGCCGTAACAGGCGAAACAGGCTCTGGCGCTTTGGTGTTTGGCACAGCTCCTACCCTTGGAAATCCAACGGTCACCAACTATGTTGAAACACCGTATACAGCGAATAGTTCTACTGCCATCACGCTCGACTTGGCCAATGGTACAGTTCAGATTATTACGCTAACAGGCAATTGCACTTACACATTTCCAACGCCCGTAGCCGGTAAAAGTTTTATCTTGGTACAAAAGCAAGATGCAACAGGGTCACGCACAGTTACTTGGCCCGCCTCGGTTGATTGGCCCGCGGCTACTGCGCCAACGCTAACGGCAACGGCATTGCGTGCAGACAAGTTTGTATTTACTGCTATTGATGGCTCTAATTGGCTTGGAAGTGTCGCTGGTCAGAACTACACAGTTTGAGGACTTATAAATGTTTTCAAGCAACACAACACAAGTCTCTGGCGGGGCGTATGAAATTTCACGCAGTTTGCGGTTTAACAGCGCAGACTCTGCTTATCTGAATCGTACTCCTGCGAGTGCTACAAATAGGCAAATATTTACATGGTCAGGATGGGTTAAAAGAAGCACGCTTGGAACAAGAAGCGGAATATTTGTTTGTTCAACTAGTGCAGGAACTATTTACACAGGTCTTGAATTTAATGCATCTAATCAATTAGTTTCTTTTGACAGCAATGCATCAGGTTCAACAGGTGTTGCTACTACGCAAGTGTTTCGTGATGTTTCCGCTTGGTATCACATTGTTTGGGCTTATGACACAACACAAGCAACAGCGTCAAATAGAGTAAAACTTTATGTTAATGGAACTCAAGTAACAAGTTTTTCAACATCTGATTACCCATCTCAAAATAGCAATTCATACATTAACACCAATAATCCTCATTCAATTGGTTCTTGGGACCCCGTAGGCATAAGTCTTTATTTTGGTGGCTACATGACAGAGATAAACTTTGTCGATGGCTCTCAGTTAACCCCATCATCATTCGGTGAAACAGATACACAAACTGGCGTATGGCAACCTAAAGCCTACTCAGGCTCATACGGCACTAACGGCTTCTATCTGAACTTCTCAGACAACAGCAACACCACAGCAGCTACATTGGGTAAAGACTACTCAGGTAACGGCAACAACTGGACACCTAATGGCTTTCTTGTGTCTGCTGGTGTAAATAATGACTCTCTTGTTGATTCACCAACATCGTATGGAACTGATACTGGTGTGGGTGGGACTGTGCGGGGTAACTATTCAACGATGAATCCGTTGGATAACTACAATACAAGTGCCGCTGTTGCGTTTACCTTTGCTAATGGTAATTTGGATGTAAGCCGTTCAAACCAGTCATGGGCATCTTCTCGTTCAACAATGGCTATGTCTAGTGGTAAGTGGTACGCAGAGATGACTGTGACCGCATCAACTGCGGGAACGCTAAACGCCATGTTTGGTATTGCCAAGCCCGACTTCACTATCAATGACTACTTTGGCGGTCAATCAGGAGGCTATGGCTACAATGCCGCAAATGGTCAAAAATACAATGGTGGTTCTGCGGTTTCTTATGGTGCAACATTCACAACCAACGATGTAATTGGTGTTGCTTATGACGCTGATGCAGGTTCTTTGGTCTTTTACAAAAACGGCACAAGCCAAGGCACAGCGTACACAGGATTATCAGGAACATTCTGTTTTGCCATTGGTCTATTCCCACAAACTAGCGGTTCAATAACAGCAACCCTAAATTGCGGTCAACGCCCATTTGTTCATGCAGCCCCAAGTGGCTTCAAAGCACTTTGCACACAGAACTTGCCAACGCCTACGATTGGGGCGACTACGGCTACGCAAGCGGGTAAGTATTTTAACGCTGTGTTATGGACAGGCTCTGGAACTCAGACTCGTTCTATAACTGGCCTTGACTTTCAGCCTGATTTAACTTGGATGAAAATACGTGCTGACACCCCTCAAGACCATCAGTTATATGATGCGGTGCGAGGTGCTGGTGGTGGTAAGAATCTTTCTTCAAATACAACCGCAGCACAAGGAACAGTTAATGCTTTCCCAGACGCTGACTACGGCTATGTTTCAG